>Ga0172377_10000270_pt1 | contig 46644 bp, 43 predicted proteins | sample Pumphouse3metaG_FD_119749 | JGI IMG/M metagenome (GOLD analysis project Ga0172377, IMG submission 119749) | Leachate microbial communities from a municipal landfill in Southern Ontario, Canada - Pumphouse #3 metaG | ecosystem: Engineered > Solid waste > Landfill > Unclassified | place: Canada... | reverse complement strand
TTGCCGCATCCATTGCGAAATATGTTATGATGATGTTCGCACCCGCTCTCTTGATGGCGAGCAGCGATTCCATCATGACTCTGTCCTCGTCTATCCAGCCGTTCTGTCCGGCCGCTTTGATCATCGCGTACTCTCCGGATACCTGGTAGGCCGCCAGAGGAAGGTCGTATGCGTTCGCCGCCTCCCTGATGATGTCAAGGTAGGGTCCGGCGGGTTTCACCATTATCATGTCTGCGCCCTCGGCGACATCCATGTCGATCTCCCTCATCGCTTCCCTTCTGTTCCCGCAGGGCATCTGGTAGCTCGCCCTGTTTCCCTTTCCGGGTGCGGAACAAGCCACATCCCTGAACGGTCCGTAGTATGCGCTGTAGAACTTTGCGCTGTAAGCCATGATCGCGGTGTTCTCGAATCCCGCATCGTCCAACGCGGCGCGGATGGCCATGATCTGGCCGTCCATCATTCCGCTGGGTGCGATGATGTTCGCACCGGCCTTTGCCTGTGAAACGGCGATCTTTCCGTAGACCTCGATGGTCTCGTCGTTGATGACGTAACCGTCCTTGTCCAAAATTCCGCAGTGCCCGTGGTCGGTGTATTCGCACATGCACAGGTCTGCGATGATGAGCAGAGAATCGGATTCCTTTCTCAATCCCCTGATGGCCTTCTGGACGACCCCGTCGTCATCGTATGCGTCGGAGCCTTTCGCGTCCTTTTTGCTGGGAATTCCGAATACCAGGACGGAGTCCACTCCGCTTCCCTGTATCTTCTCCACGATCTTCTTGTATCCCGAAAGGGGGTATGTGGTGACGTTGGGCATGGAGTCCGTCGTCTTGGGTTTCTTGATGTTTGCATCGAAGAAGATCGGAAGGACGAACTCGGAAGCGTCAAGCCTGGTCTCTGCGACGAGGTTCCTAACTGTGGGGTTCAGTCTCAATCTTCTCATACGTACTTGCGGGTAAAGCATATCCTTCATTCTCCTCTAAGCCGAACAGGGTCTTTGCCGCCTTGCACAGCTCCAAATTGCCTTCTCTGGAGGCTTTCCTAAGATTGATAATAAGGTTCGAGGCAATACTGTTTACCAATACCCTCGAAAGGTCGTCCATGACCGAGTTTATATCCGGGTTGGTCAGAGCACGGGCCTTTGCCTGTGCCAGCTCCTCCTCCCTGATCTTTGCGAAATTGATGTTGAGTTCCTTGATGATCTTGTTCGCCGCCTCTTCTTTGCGTTCCCTGTCGATCTTCTCCAACTCGTCGTTGATGATCTTCTTGGCCTCGTTGATCTCGGCGGTCCTCTTCTTGACATTCTCTATCGCGATCTGCTGGAGCGAGTCCATCGTCATTACGGTGACGTTCTCCACCTCTCCGCAGTCGTCTGCGATGTTCCTCGGGACGGAAACATCTATCATCAGGAGCTTCCTGTCCTTTCTGCCCGCCATCGCCTCTTCCACATTGGGTTTCCTGATGACAACGTGGGGTGCGGATGTCGCGACAAGTACCAGATCGCTGTCTTTGATGGCATCGGTCTTGTGATCGAAAGTAACCGCCGTTCCCTGGAGCTGCGCCGCCAATTCCATGGCGTGGTCGAAGGTACGGTTGGAGACGAATACCGTCTTCGGACCTTTTCCGACCAGGTTCTTAGCTATCACGGTGGCCATGTCTCCCGCTCCCAGGATGGTGACCGTCTTTCCTTCCAGAGGTCCGAGCATCTGTTCCGCCAGTTCCACCGCGGCGGAACCTACAGAGACCGCTCCTTTGTTCAGTGCGGTCTCGGATCTGACCCTCTTTCCAACGACCAGAGCGTGGTCGAAGATGTACGAAAGTATCCCTTTCGCATGTCCTTCTTCCTTCGCCTTCATGTAGGATTCCCTGATCTGATGCTGTATCTGGTCCTCTCCGACTATCATCGAATCGAGACCGCAGACCACCATGAACAGGTGTTTGATGCTCTTGTCGTCCTTCAGGACGAAGGAGATCTGCTCCTCGTCGTACGAGTAGGGGATGCTCCTCTTCGCAATGGCCCTGAAGGCCTTTTTCGTATCTTCGTTGTCCAGGGTGTAGGCGTAGACCTCGAAACGGTTGCAGGTCCTTACGACTATGTATTCCTGGACATTCTTCAGTCCTCCGATGCATTCGGAGACGTTCTTCTCCAAGGCGGGAATGATCTCGTTGAGTCCGCAGATATTGCCCGCAGACGTATGTGTTACGTGAAAACTGACTATCATTCAAGATCGCCCATTCTTTTTGCTTCTTTGATCGCTTCTTCCGTCTTTCCGGACGAAAGCATGTTCCAAATGGATTGGTTGTCCAAGATATCGGCAAGGAGTTTCGCCCTCTCCGGTTGCGTCTTTACCTTTTCTTTGATCACAGGCCTGAGCTCTATGAGCATGTCCATCATAAGGTCGTAGCTGTCATCCAGAAGACCGTCGATCTTCCTGACGACGTACGGGGGGAATGCGGGGACCGTCCCGCCGGTGGATACCGTAACGGTGAAGTTCCTTTTGTTCAGGACCGAAGGGATGAGCACATCTCCTCCGCCGTGTGCGGAGTTGGCCATTATCCCTTCTGCCATCGCAGTGTCCCTGATCATCGCGTTGATCGCTTTGTCGCTTGTTGCGGCGACGGCTATGAACGCGCCTTCGATGTTCTCCTTGATCGAATTCTCGCTGATATCGGTGATGATGACCTCGTCTGCGGCATCCCTTACCTCTGGAAGCACCTCTTTCGATACCACTTTGATGCGGAATCCCTTGAAGTGTCCTATCTTCCTGAGCGCTACCTTACCTCCGCCGAAGACGACGATCTGTCTGTCCCCGGGAGAGACGAAGATGGGTGCCATGTTCCTGTCTGTCATCGGATCACCAGTCTTTCTTGCCTTTCTTGATTATTATCGTGGTGAAGTATCCGTACTTCCTGTCCGTGTCTATCGGACCGATGTACTGGTCTTCCATTCCCACGTTGTGGATGATCGTGGCGCACTCGGCGGGGACGTTCCTCCTCTTCATCATGTTCGCGATCTTCTCGACACTGTTCCCTGCTTTCATTATGACGATGTTGTCGAATCTGTCGATCGCCTCTCCCACAAGGGGGTTGTCCTTTGCGGAAGGGACGATGGCCAATCCTTCGTTGCCCAATGTAAGCGGGATCCCTGCCAGTGCGGCACCGCTGCAGAATGACGGGATTCCGGGGATGATCACAGTGTTGTAACCTTTGTTGCGTACATACTGTTCGAGATACATGTATGTGCTGTATATCGAGACGTCGCCCAGTGTTACGATTGCGACATCGTTGCCGTTTTCGAGCTCTTCGATGATCTGGTCTCCGGCGACCTGGCCGCATTTCCAGTAGTCCGAGGAGTTCTTGCTCATAGAGAAGATGACCTCGAGGACCTTCTTCTTGGAAAGGTCCACCACGGGCCTGACGATCTCGAACGCGGTGCTCTTCTCGCCTTCCGCTTTCACGGGGACCGCGAGAACGGGACATTCGTCGATAAGTCTCTTGGCCTTCAGCGTCATGAGTTCGGGATCTCCCGGACCGACACCGATGCCGTAAAGTGTTCCTGCCATTCAGATCACTCCGTCCATGCGTCCTTTCTCTTTGTAGCCGCGGGGTGTGATCATCCTTCCGTTCTTCACATAGGTCTTGGAATTTCCGATGATGACTATGGAGAACATGTCCACTTCCGCATCTTTGAGGGTGCCGAGTGTGACGATCTGTTTCTTCTCTCCCGGCCTTCCGGCATCTTTGACGATACCGACGGGGGTCTCGGGCGAGCGGTATTTCATAATGATATCTGCTGCCTGGCCGAGATATTCGGACCTTTTCACGCTTTTCGGATTGTACAACGCGATGACGAAGTCTCCCACGCCTGCGCAGTCGACCCTTTTCATGATCTGGTCGAGCGGAGTCATAAGGTCCGAAAGGCTGATGATGGCAAGATCGTGCATCAGAGGCGCTCCGAGGACGGATGCCGCTGTAGAGGCGGCCGTCATTCCCGGGACGACATCGATGTCGATGTCAGCGTTCATCTCATCGGCAACTTCGTAGACTATGCCGGCCATTCCGTAGATCCCGGAATCTCCGCTGCTGACGATCGCTACGTTCTTTCCCTTCATCGCCTCTTCCACTGCCATCTTGCAGCGGTCTACTTCCTTCCTCATTCCGGTGGAGATGAAGTGCATGTCCTTGTCGAAGTAGTCTTTGATCATATCGATGTATGCGGTGTAACCGACGACCTCGTCGGCCTCCCTTATGGCCCTCTCCGCCCTGATGGTCATGTTGTCCAGTGAACCGGGACCGAAACCGACCACGGTCAGTTTTCCTTTTGCCATCAGTTCTTCACCTTTCCCTGACGGAACTCCGTGGTGAACTCGGGGTCGTAGAGTTTTGACAATTCGTACTCGTCTCCGAGGAAGTCTCCCACAAGGGTGAGCGCGGTCTTCGTGATGCCCGCATCCTTGACCTTCTTCTCGATATCCTTCAGGGTACCGATGATGATCTTCTGGTCCGGCCAGGATGCTTTGTACACGACGGCGACGGGAGTGTCGAGGGTGTATCCGCCTTTGATGAGCTGTTCGGTCATCTTGTCCAGGAATCCGATGCTCAGGAAGATGGCCATCGTGGCGTGGTGCTTCGCAAGGTCCTCGAGTTTCTCTCCCGGGGGCATGGGCGTGCGGCCCTCCATCCTTGTGAGGATGACCGTCTGACTAACGCTGGGAAGCGTGAATTCCTTCTTCAGCGCAGCGGCGCTTGCGAAAACGGAACTGACTCCCGGAATGACCTCGTATGTTATTCCCAATTTGTCGAGTCTGTCCATCTGCTCCCTGTGTGCTCCGTACACGGCGGGGTCTCCGGTGTGCACGCGCACGACCTTCTTTCCTTCCTTCTCCGCCTTGCTCATGACATCGATGACCTCGTCGAGATTCATCGTTGCGCTGTTGTAGATCTCGGCGGTGGGCTTCGCATCTTTGAGAACGGCGGGGTTCACCAGGGAACCTGCGTAGACGATGACGTCTGCGCCGTCGATGAGTTTCTTTCCTTTGATCGTCAAAAGTTCCGGATCACCGGGCCCTGCTCCTATGAATGAAATCATTGTATCACCATTACGGAATCGTCCGTGTTATACTACAAATTGTATCAATATTCTGATATTTAATATGGTTTATATGACCATTCCCTATTTTTCATCAAATTAATCGGATTTCGGCTGTATATTGATGAAAATTAAGGATTATTTTCCATTTTTTGATGATATTTTGAGTCGAAGTTGGATGCATATAAAGTTATTAAAATCATTATCAATATCAACTATCTGATTATATGGATGTTGGACATTTACCTTATTTCCTCGATGAATCCCGCAGCCCAATCCTTGGCGGAAAGCGCATGCATGTGCATGTAGGAACCCAGTGAGTTCCTTACCGTAAGACCGTCCATCCCGTCCGCTATTCCCAATCCCCTTTTCATGACGTATCCGTATTTCGGATCGGAGTTCGGGAACACGTCGGAGTAATGGTATTCGTGTCCTTTCACGGAACCTTTGAAGATGGGATTATCGTTTGTCGCCTCTGCGATGGTGTAGGTCGGACCGTGGCGTTTTCCCGTCATCGCGGCCTCCGCATCGAATATCCCGGACATCCTGTGTTCCTTTCCGTCCTTGTCGCGGATGCTGTCGCACATGGTCATCAGGCCTCCGCACTCTCCGACTATCTTCTTTCCCTCATCGGAAGCGTTCTTCAGCCCTTCCAGGAAATCTTTGTTCTCCGATATCCTGTCTGCAAATAATTCGGGATATCCTCCGCCGAGATAGTAGGCATCCGCATCGGGAAGATGTTCTCCGTCTGTGGGTCTGAAGGTCTCGACCTTCATCCCCGAGGCTTCGAGGCATTCTATATTATCTCTGTAATAGAAACAATAAGAATCATCGATAGGAATTCCGACCTTCAGTCCGCTCTTCCTCTGAACGTACGGGGACGATTCGGGAAGGCGGCTGTCGCTGTGTTCGGCGATGTCCATCACGACATCCAGGTCCAAAGAGGATGTCAGTTCCTCCAGCGGCGTTATGTTCTTGTGAGAGAAGGATGAAAGGGTCTTCAGTCCGAGATATCTCTGCTCGAGACTGTTCTCCGAATCCTTCTTTATCATTCCGATGACCTTCACATCGGTGTACTTCTCCATGGCGACGGCCAGTTTGTCCATATGCTGTTTTCCCGAGACCTTGTTCAATATGACCCCGGCGATGTTCACGTCCGGATCGAAGGACTTGAAACCGTTGACGATAGCAGCAGCGCTTCTTGTCAGCGATCTTGCGTCCAAGACAAGGATCACGGGGAATCCGAGAAGTTTCGCGAGGTATGCGGTGGAACCCATATCCCCGTCCCCGGAGAATCCTTCGTACAATCCCCTCACGCCTTCCACGATGCACATGTCGGCATCTTTCGAAGAATAACCGACGACATTCCTGATGACATCGTCGGTCATCATAAAGGAATCCAGATTCCTGGACGGCCTTCCCGTGGCCGCCGCGTGATACATGGTGTCGATGAAATCCGGTCCGGCCTTGAAGGCCTGGACCTTCATCTGTTTTGACAGTCTCGACATCAGTCCGGTGGTCACGGATGTCTTTCCGACACCGCTTCCCGTACCGGAGATGACCACTCCTTTCATCTCTCCTCCAGGAGTTCGCGGAGGATGTCCGAGGTCTCCAGGGAGATGATGTTCTTGGCTCCCATGACTATGGAATGGCTCGAGATCTCTCCGACGGCCGTAAGGCCCTGACGGAGATAGTTGGCCAGCTGTCTGGGCTGGTCGGTTATCAGTATGTTGTCCGGAGAGAGTTCCGGGTATGAATGGCATATTCCGACGATGACCGTAAGATCGGGTTCGAAATCATCGACGGCCTTTTTGACATCCTCGCCGATGATGGCGTATTCGTCAAGTCCTCCGATGATCCTGTCGATCTTCACATTCCTGGAATCCAGATCTCTCTGGATGTCGGAGCAGTACCTTCTGATCCTGGGAAGTCCTTTTTCCCCGTCCATGTTGGCTACGAAGAATGTCTTCCCTCCCAATTTATTCCGGGCCTCGTCCAACGCAAGGAAGATATCCGCAAAACGATACGCAAGTTCCTTCTTGGCTATCATGACGACCGCCACTTTCTTATCTGCTGCCAGAGCATCCATGATCTGTCTGCAGACGTTCAGTTTCGTGGGTCCTTTCGTAGGGGAAAGGTATCCCTGGGCTGCCATTCCGACCTTCTTCTCGATCCTGGTGGCCGCTTTCATCAAAGATATCTGTCTGTCGGTTTCCTCGGGAGTGAGGATGCCCGCATCCCTTCCCGCCTCCAACGCCCTGATGGCTCCGCGGGTGTTGTCTCCCATGCATCCGTGACTGTCCACCGGGAACACGTTGCAGCCGATATCGGCCTGCTGTATCTCGGCGGCCATATCCTCTCCGATGATCATGCTTGCGCATGTTCCCACGACGGCAACGGTCTTCGGATCGAACTTCTCCTTCACTAATTTAAGTGTCTCGATCAAAGATTCGGCACCGCCGAATATGAGATCGTTATCCCTCATTCCGGACGTGACCACCCTTATTCCCGCTTCCTCCAGCATCCTCGATGCCATGAAACTGCACCCGGCGGGCCCGTGGACGACGACAACGTCGACGTCCATGTCCCTCAGGGTGTACATCGCGGCGATGATGGGGTTCGGACGGGGATGGATGATCCTATCCTTCACTGGAATCCCTCTTTGATGAATTCGATGATGGTCGTCTTTCCCAACGGCACGGAGGGGCGTACCCCGTCCCCTTTCGTGAGGGTCATTTCCACGCCGTATTTCTCGGCGACCTTTTTGATATCCTCAGACTTCATCTTGTCGCAGACCTTCTTGCTGACGGGGTCCACGATCATGTATGCGTTGTCGAGGGCGTTCATCTGTTTCAGGACGCTCAGCGTCCTTTCGACCGAGATCGGTGAGATCCCGGGGTTCCTCTCGATAACATGCCTTACATCTCCGACCATGAAGATCTCTCCGCGGCCGGGAACTCCTTTGAAAGTGGACAGTCCTTCGATGACGCTCTTCTTGGAGATGTCCATGGCATGGGCGATCTCCGCAGCAAGGTCCATGGCCTCGATGTATTGCAATGACAGGTATCCCGGAGACAGCGTGACCTTTTGGACGCCGTTGTAATCCAGCATGATCTCTATCGGACTTCCGAATTCCGGAGTTCCGGTGACCCTGATCCTTCCGCCGTATCCGATCATGGTTCTCTTGCAGTATCTGCGCCAGAACGCCATCTCATCTTTCGGAACGATATTGATGTTGTCGGTGAAGATCGCTTTTTTCGCCTCGGACGCCTTCCTGGAGTTCCTGGCGATGCCGTAATCCTCTATCAGATTGGTCACCGCTGCGATATCCGCCTTGCCGGAACCTCCCAAAGACACTTCGCAGATCATGACATCGTACGGGCCTTTGGGAAGCGTGAGCAGCGAAACGGGTGCGATGCTCTTCTTATCCTCGATCTTAAGATCTCCGTTCACCCAGGGCCCCTGGCCCCTGGACGTGTGCAGGAAGACCTTCTTTCCCGCTTTTTCCAAAATATTCGCCAGGATGAAACAGGTGCTGGTCTTTCCTTTCACACCGGTAATCTCGATCCTGAACCTTTTATCGTCTATGAATTCCTTCACGGCATCGGAGAAGAATATCCTCTTCTCGTATGTGCAGCCGTCCAGGAAGGAATCCGGACAGTGACACGGCATGACCACAAGGTCATATTCCCCTTTCGGGACCGTATCCGTGGATACGATGCCATAGGCGGCAACGCGGTCCATGACGTCTTTCGGTGTTACCTTGTAGACGTCCACGCAGGTGACGTCGTCACCCCTGTCCTTGTATATCTTGGACAGTACCTCTCCGCCGTGGGTGGTATCCAGAACTAGTACTTTCATTTTTTAGGCCCCATAGTACTTCTCGATCTTCTTGTCGAGAACGCCGCACAGACGGGGATCCCCGCCTACGGGTGTTGCATACTTGACAACGATCTTCCTGCCGTCGTGTTCGATGACGGCCTCGTCGGTATTCTCCGGAATGCCGAGTCTGTAAGGAAGATCTCTCGAAAGATGCGCTCCCGATGCTATGAACAGCGGAAGGGCAATGATCTCGTCAGTACCGTCATCCACCATTTCCTTGACGACGATATCTACCTTTGGGTCGTTGAATTCATTGTAACCGACCCTGACATTGTCATATCCTCTTTCTCTGAGGCGTTTTGCGTTCAATTCCATGATCTCGGAATTGTAATTCAGACGTGAGCCGTGTCCCATGATCAGGATGCCGCGTTTCCCTTTGACGGAAGACAGTTCGTCTATCTTCTCGCAGAGAATGTCGGTAAGGTTAGGGTCCTCTCCGAAAGGGGTCTCGAAGTACATCTTCATCTTCTTTCCTTTGACGTCCACGACAGCTTCCCTCTCCCCGTCCTTCAGTCCGAGCTTCGGAGGGATATCCCTTGTCATGTGCAGTCCGGAAGCGATGAAGAACGGAACGGCGACGACCTCGTCGACACCGTTATCGGCCATTTCGACCATTGTATCCTCGATCGTCGGGAAAGAGGTCTCGTTGAATCCGATGTAAACATCCTCGTTCCTTAATCTCCTGAGATTGTCGGCCTGGGCCTCCAGTGTCATTTTGTTGAATGAAAGTCTCGATCCGTGTCCTACTATCAAAATTGCCTTACTCATCGCAGCATCCTCCTCTGACCGCCGGGCTTTTGCCCAGCCTCATACCGCCCTTGACATCCTCGGAGCGTTCGAGTAAACTGTTTGCTAAAAGTCTGTATGCGCCGGCCTGCGGAGAATCGGGTTCTCCGGAGATCACCGTCATACTCATCTGTTCGCATCTCTGGACCGCGGGGTCCCTTGGGATGCGGCAGACGACATCTGTGCCGATCTCTTTGGCCGCCCTGTCGATGATGGAATCCTCATCTTCGACGTTGCGTGAATTCTGAATGAGGCCTCCAAGCCTCGCGTATCCGCTGGAAGAGAAATTGGAGACCGCTTCGGCGATGTTGTTCGCCGCGTACAGCGCCATCATCTCCCCGGATGTGACGATGAAGACATCCTTCGCATATCCGTTCCTGATGGGCATGGCGAATCCGCCGCACACCACATCTCCGAGGACATCGTAGACGATGACGTCCGGAGAATACACTTTCATGGCGTCCAGCTCTTCCAGTTTCTCGAAAGCGGCTATGATGCCTCTTCCCGCACAGCCCATTCCGGGCCTGGGACCTCCGCACTCGACGCAGAGAACACCGTTCTCGCCGACGTGTACGATATCTTCCAATTCTATGTCGTCATCTTTCCTCATGACGTTGAGGACGGTCGCTATCTCCTCGCCGCGGGTGAGCATCCTGGTGGAATCCGCTTTCGGATCGCATCCTATCTGCATGACCTTGAGACCTTTCTCGGCCAAGGCCGCGGAGACATTGGCGGACGTGGTCGATTTTCCTATTCCGCCTTTACCGTATATTGCTATTCTGCGCACGATGTTCTGTAATGAGAGGGTGTTTATTATCTTTGTTTATAATCGTGTTACTAAATCTGTAAAAATATTCCCTGAGCGCATAAACCAAGAATAATACACTTAATTACCGTCGGTCCCGAGTTCCTCTCTCATCTTTTTGATGAGATCGTCTATGTAGAGGTCCTTTCCTTCGTCCTTGAACTCTTCGAACTCCGTCATCAGGATCTTGTACATCTCGTCTTCCGAGAATGTCTTCGGTTCTTTCCTACCGACCATGAGATAATAGTCATCATCGTCCCTTTCGAAAATGACCCTCAGACCGTTCTCCTCGAACATCTTCCCGAGCTCTCCGATCTCCGGCAGCGCATGACCAACTACATCTCCCGAGTGCATAGCATGCATCTTCGCGATCTCTTCCTTCGATGCGGGATGCGCGATCTCCAGGATGCCGTCGTACTTCAGCGAGTCGGCCATTATCCCGACCGCCTTTTCCTTATCTTCGAAATGGGGGAATGCCGCCATGCACATGACGCGGTCGAACTTTCCGTTCTCCTTGATATCGTAGACGTCGGTGACCTTGAATTCTACCTTGGGATGATCTGTGCCAGGATACTTTTTCTCGGCCTCTTTGATCATATTCTCGGAGATGTCCGTGGCAAGTATGCTCTCAGGATCGTGTTCTTCGAAAAGGGGTATGAGGACACCGGTCCCCGTGGCGATATCGAGGATATCCTCTCCGCCTTTGAGGTCCAGAAGGTCCACGATATACCTGACCTTCGCCGGATCGTGTTTGGACTCTCTGTCCCAATTCGCAGTGTTCTTGTCGTAATAGGATTCCCCGGTCATCTGACCCCTGTAATCCCGTTCGCTGATTTAATCAATATGGATGTCATTGAGCCCGTTATGGAAGATGCATGCATCGAAAGGCTGAGGGAATTCTTCTCCGAACATCCCAAGACAGCCCTGGCATTCTCCGGAGGTGCCGATTCCGCCTTCCTTCTGCATTGTGCGAAGAAGTTCGGATGTGATGTCCGTGCATATTACGTCTCCACGGAGTTTCAGCCCCAATTCGAAAAGGACAACGCCGTCCTCATCTGCGGTCTGGAAGATGCGGACCTTACCATTCTGGAAGATTCCGTCCTGTCGGATATCGACATAATCTCCAACGGTCCGGACCGCTGCTATCATTGCAAGAGAGCGATCCTTTCGAAGATCGCCGAAGCATCGAAGATCGACGGTTACGGGATCATCATCGACGGTACCAACGCCTCCGATCCGGAGGACGACCGTCCGGGGATGAAGGCATTGAAAGAGTTCGGGATATTCTCTCCTCTGAGGTCTTCGGGGATATCCAAGTCGGAAGTGAGGGAATACTCCAAAAAGGAAGGCCTGCTCACTTGGGACCTTCCTTCGTATTCCTGTCTGGCAACCAGGGTGCAGGCCGGAAGGCCGATAACCGGAGAGGATCTGGAACGTATCGAACGTGCGGAGACCTACCTCAGATTCATCGGATTCACGGATCTCCGTGTCCGTTCGGTCGGCGGGAACAGGGCACTGGTCCAGGTCACACGGGAAGAATATGCCAGCGCAGAGGAAAACTGGGAGTCGATTGAAACAACTTTATCCGATGACTTTGATAAGGTGACACTCGACCCCGAGCCGAGGAGATGACCATGGATATCGTACAGCTGCTCAAAGACGTCCGCGACGGAAAGATCACTCCGGAGGAGGCATCCCTCAGACTGAGGAAGGAACCTTACGAGGATCTCGGATATGCGAAGGTGGACCATCACCGTCTTCTGAGGAACGGGGCCGCAGAGGTCATCTACGGCGCGGGAAAGACCCCCGAACAGATACTCGGGATCGTAAGGTCCCTGAAGAAGGACACCGGCTGCGTGCTTGTCACAAGGGTAGACGATAAAGCGGTCGGATATCTGAAAGAGAACGGAGAGGAGGTCTGCCATTATCCCGAGGCAAGACTGTGCACGGTCGGCAAAATGCCGGAACCGTCCGGCAAAGGATACATCGCCGTTGTTTCCGCAGGGACCAGCGACATGGCGGTGGCGGAGGAGGCGGCATTGACCGCAGAGGCCCTGGGAAACAGGGTCGTCCGCATCTACGACGTAGGCGTCGCCGGATTGCATAGGATACTCTCGAAGATGGACGAGCTCCTGGGAGCGAAGGTCGTCATCGCCGTGGCCGGAATGGAAGGCGCTCTTGTCAGCGTGGTCGGAGGTCTTGTGGATGTTCCCGTCATAGCCGTTCCCACATCGGTGGGATACGGAGCATCCTTCGAAGGGCTGTCCGCGTTATTGGCAATGATGAGCACATGTGCCAGCGGAGTAAGCGTAGTGAATATCGATAACGGATTCGGCGCAGGATATCTTGCAAGCAGGATCAATCAGATCGGTGAGTGAAATGAAGACATTGTACCTTGAGTGTTCCGCCGGAGCGTCCGGGGACATGATGATGAGCGCCCTTTCGGGACTGCTCGATGATATCGATCCCTTTGTGAAAAGGATGAATTCCCTTGGAATACCGGGTGTGGAGGTCCGCAGGGAGAAGACCGAGAAATTGGGCATCGCATGCAACCATATCGCAGTGGAGATATGCGGTGGCGAGGAAGACGATATCGAACACTGCCATCACCACTCCCACATAACTACGAAGAGCGTTTCGGAGATCATCGATTCGTTGGACGTATCCGATAAGGTCAGGGAGGATGCAAAAGGCATCTATTCGCTGATCGCCGAAGCGGAATCCAACGCACACGGGGTTCCCGTGGACAAGGTCCATTTCCATGAGGTAGGAATGCTAGATGCCGTCACCGACATAGTGGGAGTATGTCTGTTATTCGAGATGCTGGCACCAGAGCATGTCTATGCTTCCCCGGTCCGTACGGGATACGGTCACGTCACCTGTATGCACGGTACGATACCGATACCCGCGCCTGCCACGGAATACATTCTCAGGGGCATCCCCTGTTATGCGGGAGATGTGGAGGGAGAGTTCTGCACACCCACCGGTGCCGCCGTCCTCAAGCATTTCGTGGACGAGTTCACCGGAATGCCGTCCATGACCTACAGCAAGGTAGGATACGGCGCAGGAAAGAAGGATTACCCCATAGCGAACATGATAAGGGCATTCATCGGAGAGTCTTCTCACGGACTTCCGAGGGTATGCGAGATCGTCTGCAATGTGGACGATATGTTCCCCGAAGATATCGCGGAGACCATGCAGGTCCTGCTCGACGAAGGTGCGTTGGATGCGTTCATAACGCCCATAATAATGAAGAGGGGACGTCCCGCATCGATGATAACCTGCCTATGCCGTCCGACCGATACGGACAGGTTCTCCAGACTGATGCTGGCACATACCTCGTCCTCAGGATTAAGGGTGACCCTGAAAGACCGTTACGAGATGGTATCGCACTTCGAGGAAAGGCAGATCGGGGGACACACCGTCAAGGTCAAGGTTTCCGAAGGATTCGGTATCAGGAAGGAGAAACCGGAGTTCTCGGATCTGAAAGAGATCTCCGACAAGACAGGGATCCCGGTACGTGAACTCCGTTCGAGATGATCTCTCCGATCCGACAGTCCTCTTTCAGGAACATTGTCATTTTGCAAGCCTTTGAAAGCATTATTCCCACTAATATGTCCGGTATCGTTGTTCATCAAAAGTAGTGTAACTATTCTTCGTTTTTCTGTTGCAACAGATATTCCTGCAGTTCTATTTTCGGAATCATGACCATGATATTGTTGCGAGCGATGCCAGCACAATAATTTTGCACCAAAACAAGAGTTTTGGAGTATCGGAAAAAGTATGGCCTCCGGAAAGGGCAGCCCTTCCGGAGGCGGAGGCACTAATGCGAAGATATAACGATCCCTTATGTGTTACTAATCTTCAAAAAGGTGTTATACACTGGCAGTATTAATACTTCTTCATCAATTCGTAACACTCATCAGAATAATGTGCTCTGAATGCTCTTCCTGATAGGATCGGGAAGGGGAATGACGATATTATCCAGGCCCGCCGACCTGCAGACGGCCATCTGTTCTCCGATGCCCAATCTGTATTCTTTCCCGTCCTTGATGAATATCTCTCCGGAATTATGCCAATGGAAGTTGACTCCCGCTTCGACGCATTGATCCCTCAGGGAGGTCACCCATTCGTAACGGCATGGTCTGCATCCTTTCCCGTATTCCCCGCCGCACATGACATCATGTATCCTTCCGTCGGAGATCATATCTGATATCTTCACTTCGGATAGCATCGGTGATACGAATGCGCAGCGCCTGGCACAATCAACGGATGACAATATCGGGATGCGTTCTTCGCATCTTTTCTGATTCTCGGCACTGACGCACAGCCAAACATTGGGGTAGCCGCTTCCCCAATTATCGGGAAGACATTTTTCGACCCTCTCCGGTCTTTTTGTCAGGACCATGAATGTCAGGTCCTTCCTCTGGGAGATCATCTTCCATGCCTTCTCCCTCCACAGGTCGGCCTCTTCGACGAAGAAGTCGCCGGTCATAGCGGTCATGACAACCGTGCCCGGGGGTATCTTGTAGGTCCCGTCCTTTTTCCTATCGACTATCGCGGTATATTTTGTCGAAGAAAGCTTAACGACATCGCTGTCCGTGATCCCTCTGGATTCGTTTCCGGCGAACATGTAGCAGTTCTCGCAGCCTTCGCTGACCTTATGGCAGCCGTGCCAGGGATTCCATGGATACATCTCCACGTCGCTGTATGTCCTTCTTCCGTCCACGCTCTCCCATCCAGATAGTAACATAAAATCCTAATCAAAAGGTCGACGCAGGATTATTAATATCCGCGAAGTTATGAAACCCTCATGCCTAAGATAGCCATCATCGGCGGAACCGGTATCTATAACCCCGATTCCTTTGAACTCATCAGGGAGGAATTCCCGGACACACCTTACGGAAAACCTTCCGATCCCATTATGATCGGAAAGATCAACGGAGCGGAGATCGCATTCCTTTTCCGTCACGGAAAGAACCACCAGTATCCTCCCACGGCAGTTCCGTATCTTGCCAACATGTACGCACTGAAACAGCTCGGATGCCAGTATGTAATCTCCGCATGTGCTGTCGGATCGCTTACCGAGGATTACAAGCCCGGAGACCTGGTCATCGCAGACCAGTTCACCGATTTCACCAAATCAAGGACGTACACATACTTCAACGACAAGACCGTGCACATCTCGATGCCCGATCCGTTCTGCCCGTATCTCAACGACATCTTCGCAAAGACCGCAAAAGAGATGCGCATCCCCTTCCACCGCGGAGGAAACTATGTATGTATCGAAGGCCCCAGGTTCTCGACCAGGGCAGAGAGCAGGATGTTCAGGATGATCGGCGGAGACATCATCGGAATGACCGTCGTTCCCGAATGCCAGCTCGCCAGAGAGCTCGGTATGTGTTACTGCAGTCTCGCCACGGTCACGGATTACGACTGCTGGTTCGAGGAGGATGTGACCATCGACATCGTCATCAAGACGATGAACGAATGTCTCGACAAGGTCCTCAGGCTGCTCGAGCTCGGTCTTCCCAAGATCGGCGAGACCGACTGTCACTGCATAGAGGCCGCAAAAGGCTGCGGTGCATTGTAAACTCATTATCGGGGGCCTCATGGCCCCTGATATTCTCACCGATCTGTTTCGTTCGGAGATCCGTTAAGAATCACATGATGCCGTTCCCGATCGTAATCATTGATAGACGATCGCGATCCCCGGGACGGTCCGGGCTTCCGTGTTCTGAGGATCATAGTGGGAATAATCAATCCATTGTCTTATCGCTCCTTAATTCCAACTTACATATATGCATCTTTTAGTAACGCAACTATTAATGATTTCAATGTATTCTTCACCGTTGCATGAGAATAATATTCAAAGGCACCGTCCAAGGGGTTGGATTCAGACCTGCCGTATATCGTACTGCGGTCGCCCACGGACTTCACGGTGCCGTATGGAATAACGGTTCCGATGTCGTCGTAGATATCGACGACGGTGAGACGTTCCTCAAGGAATTCGAGAGGGTCGTCCCCCATCTTGCGGTGATCGAGTCGATAACCAAGGAAGATTATCTTTTCAAGGATATCTACAACGGTTTCGAGATACTCCGGTCCGCCAACCGTTCTTCCGGTTTTTCCATTCCCACGGATACCGCGATCTGCTCCAAATGCCTCAAGGAGATGAGGGGAGCGGGAAGACGCAGCGGATACCCCTTCACCACATGCACGGACTGCGGTCCGCGTTTCACATTACTGTACGGGCTGCCGTATGACAGAAGCAACACCGCGATGAAGAACTTTTATCTCTGTCCTCATTGCGGCCAGGAGTTCAGCGATCCTTCTGACAGGAGACTGCACCATCAGACCATCTGCTGTCCCGTCTGCGGTCCGAGATACTATCTCGTCGACAGGTACGGGAATCCTCTGAAAGGGGACCCGATCAGGAAGTTCGCGAACAATCTCGATCAGGGGATGATCGGTATCGTCAAAGGCTGGGGCGGAATGCACATCTGCTGCACATTCGAAAGTCTGGGCGAGCTGAGGGATTGGTATCATAGGAAAAACAAGCCCTTTGCGATAATGGTCCGTGATATTGATACCGTGAAGAAGTACGGGATCCCCACCGACGACGAGAGGAGGGAACTGCAATCTCCCCACAGGCCTATCGTCCTGATTAACAAGAAGAAGAACAAGGTGACCGAGTTGATCAGTCCCGGACTGGATACGATCGGGATCTTCCTTCCGTATTCCGGGATGCAGTATCTTCTCTTCGATAATCTCCAGGCAGATGCTCTGGTCATGACATCGGCCAATGCGCCCGGCGAACCGATGGTCACCGAGGACCGCGATGCGCTGAGGTTACTGGCAGACATGTATCTCATGCATGATCAGCAGATCGTCAACCGTGCGGATGACAGCGTTCTCCGCATCTTCGACGGGAACACATTCTACATAAGGAAGTCCAGAGGTGCCATACCTTCGTATCTGGAGACCTCCATGAAAGGCTCTGCCGTTGCGGTCGGAGCCCAGGAGAACCTTGCAGGTGCGGTCGCAAAGGACGGCAGGATATTTCCCACGCAGTATATCGGCAACGGGGACAGCATCGGCGTTCCTGAGTATCTGGACGAGGCGATAAGGTTCAATATGAAATTGATCGGCTGCGAACCCCAGATCGTCGCCATGGACCTCCATCCCGGTTATGCCAACCGCCCGATCGCCAAAGCCATCGCAGAGGAATACGGAGCGAAGACCGTAGAGGTCCAGCACCACTGGGCCCACGCGGCCTCGTTGATCACGGAACACAAGATGGATGCGGGCGCCGTGCTGACATTGGACGGCACCGGACACGGTGACGACGGTCAGGCATGGGGAGGGGAGGCAATGTTCTCCACTCTCAGCAAATACGACAGACTGGCACACTTGGAATACATCCCGCTTTTAGGTTCCGAGAAGGCCCTTTACGATCTCAGGAGACTGAAGTTCGCAGTGGATGTCATGAACGGTACCGAGAATCATGACTTCAAGGATAAGGAGGCGGAGGTCCTCCGCAAGATGATGCCCAACAGCATATGCACGTCATCCATGGGAAGGCTTCTCGATACTCTCGCGTATACGCTCGGTATTTGCAAAGAGAGGACATACGACGGTGAACCGGCCATGAGGCTGGAGAAATATCTCGAGGCCGGATCGCTCTTGGACGGATTCGAGACGCACACGATCAACGGCGTCGTTCAGACGGCGGAACTCTTCTCGAGGATAAGACCGGACCAGAAGCCCAAGGACGTTGCATATTCGATAGTCTACAACGTCATGAAGGAACTTGTCAATTCCGCGGTCCAAAGATCGGATGAGGAAGGCATCTCCGAAATAGGGATATCGGGCGGAGTGTCTTACGACGGCCCCATATGCAAAATGTTCCAGGATATGATAATAGCCGCAGATCACAAGCCGATATTCCACAGCGTCGTTCCCAATGGAGACGGCGGTATTTCGACAGGTCAGATCGCGATAGCATTGAAGATGATAGAATGAAGAACACTCTGTTCGTACTTTTGGACGGGATGGAGGACGATCCCAATCCGGCCCTGAACGGCAGGAAACCTTACGAGGTCGCCGAGATGCCTTTCCTGCATTCGAAGACCGACATCAGACTCACGACCACGGGAAGGGGATACACGCAGCTCTTCCTCAACGAATTCTTCACCGGACACCCTCCGGAGACGGCAAGGGCCGCTCTCGAGGCCCAGGGACTGCACCTTAACATGAAGGACGGACGCACAGCGTTCCGTCTCAGTCCCGCAAGGATAGAGGGAGATACCGTCGTCTGGTCGTACGAGGGCGAGAAGTATGAGAAACAGCTCGTCGATCACATAACCGAACGTCTGGACGAACTTCATGAGTTCTCTCCGGAGATCAAATTCTTTACCAACGGAAGAGCGGTCCTTACTATGGACTACCCTTACGAGATCCCCGATTTCCAATCTCCTCCCGTCAATTCCGAATATTTTGAGATACCCGGTCCCCTGGGAGACCTGGTCCTCGGCATCCAGGACGAGATCGGCATAACCGATTATCCCTGGGGATGCGGAAAACTGGGAAAACAGTATCCGCCTTACATAGAGCACATGAAAGCGGTGTCCAGCAGCCCCACCGCATTGGGTGTCGCGGCATCATTGGGCTACGAGATCCAGATAATAAAGGAGATCGAACCCAGACTGCCGGCGGCCAAGGAGGCTCTGGAGAAAGGGAACGTGTTCCTCCATTTCGACGAAGTGGACGAGTACAGCCACGAGAAGGATTATCAGAAGAAGATCGACGTTCTCGAGAAGATCGACGGTCTAATGGACAAATATTTCTCAGATGCGGAGCGCATAGTGTTCTTCGTGGACCACGGAACATCCTGCGTTTCCGGAGAACACATATTAATGAACGTTCCGTTATGGACGAATATAAAGACGCCTCTGAGGACGGACGGGATATCGGTTTTGAAGGACCTGATCCCCACGTTCATGAGGTACTGACGGTGAACATATGACACAATTCGAATTGCCGCCCTCGCTCAGCATTGCGGGGAATGAGAAGATCGCCATGGACATCCTCTCGAGGATATGGGGAAAGAGAGGCATCTTCACATGCACGGTGGCCAACACGCTGACCTCCACGATACCGGGAATATCGGATGCGGGCGACACACCCGAGCTTACGATGTTCACCGGACCTGCCGATGCGGAACTTCTCGTTCTCGGCAAGACAAAATGCATGAAGGGAATACCGATCAACCCCGGAGGAATACCTTCCCCCGCAACCCTCACAATGGCAGCGCTGGAACTTTCCAAGATGCCTTATCTCATCGTCAACGGAGGATGCAAGGTCGTCCCCAATATCCCGTACATCGAGATGGGCGGGGAATGCGGTGAGAAGATCACCACCGGAAAGGCCGTGAAGAATGTCAGGACCGTATTCGAGAACGGTATCGCATTCGGAGAGCTTTTGGCAAAGAGCTACGACTTCGTGGTGATAAGCGAAAGCTGCGCCGGAGGGACCACGACCGCATTGGCCGTCATGATGGCCATGGGTGTCATCAAAGAGAACCTCGTGAGCAGCAGTTCGCCCAAGAATCCCAAGGAACTGAAAACCAACACCGTGATGACCGGACTCAATGCGGCAGGCATCAAGGTCGGAGATCTGGCACACGATCCGCTCAAAGCAATAGAATGTGTCGGAGACCCTATGATGCCGGCCAACGTCGGTATCCTTATCGGTGCCGCGAAACACGTACCTGTGATCGTCGGCGGAGGAACGCAGCTCACCGCAGTTATCGCGGCCGCCATAGAACTCGATCCATCGATCGTGGGCAACATCTTCCAGGGAACCACCAGATGGCTTATGAACGATCCAAACTCCAGCAATCTGAAGATCATGGAATCCGTTTCCAAGGATGTTCCCATGGTGTATGTCAACATGGACTATTCCAACAGCCCCTACGAAGGTCTCCAGGCCTACGAATGGGGATACATCAAAGAAGGTGTGGGATGCGGAGGTTCTTCCGTCGCGGCCATCATCGAGAGTTCCGGAATAATCACATGCGACGATCTTCTGGACAGGGTCCACAAGATCTACAAAGGCATTATGAACTTTGACTGAAGGCAGCCCCTTCAGTCAACCTTTTTACTTATATTCGATGCGGGCGACCGTATAAGTGACGACGGTCTCCCTGGATGTCTGGAAGTCCCTGATGTAATTGCGGGTGACCCTCATTCCGCTGACCTTTGCCGTCATACCTGCGGGAGCATTGATCGTCGTGACGATACGGTCCCTGCGGTTCGTGTAAGTGGGGATCTTCTCCATCTGCTCGGTACCGAGTTCCGCGCCCAGAAGTTTTCCGTCGCGGAAGAAGACTATCCCTACGGGCGATCCGTTCATGCAGGTGATGCCGAGTATCTCGGTCTCGAATTCCGCGATCTCTTCGGCAATCTCGTCAGCTTTCATTGAAATCTAATTAATTATCTTCTATTTAAACCCAAAACCAACAAATATTCGGATTGTCTGGTATTTCATCAGATGGACTACGACGTCATCATAATAGGCTCCGGTCCGGCCGGATGTTCAGCCGCCCATTTCCTGGCAGACAGCGGTCTGAAGATCGCCATGATAGAACGTCTGGACAGGGACGGTTTCGTCAAATATCACAAGATATGCGGCGGAGGCGTCGGCGAGAAGGCCTTTGCCGATCTGCCGCTGAAGGATGACGAGATCCGCAACCGCATAGAAGGGATAGGCCTCTCATTCCCCGACGGGAAACACATCAGCATCAGGAGCAAAGGCTACATTATAGACAGGCCGAAGTTCCTGGACCGTATCAGGAAGGAATGCATTGACAAAGGTGTCCGCATAATGAAGGATTCCGTCATCGATGTTTTCGAGAAGGACGGGGAGTACACAGTGACCGGAGTATCGGGACTCTGGCACAGTTGTAAATATATCATCGGTGCGGACGGTGTCTACTCCGTTGTGAGAAGGTCTCTTTTCAATTCATCTCCGAAGGAATGCATCCCCGTCACGGAATACATAGTGAGGGAAGATCCTCCCGGGGACCTGGAATTTACCGTCGGTCCAAAGTACAGGGGAGGGTACGGTTGGAGGTTCCCGTGCGGCGGGGATCTCTGCACCGGCGCCGTGAATCACAGGGAGGAGATGGAATGCATCTCCAAAGGTTCCAGATTCATTCCCACCGGAGGCGTGGGAGATATCGTCAAAGGGAACGCGATGCTTATCGGCGACTCTGCCGCAATGGCCAATCCGATATCGTACGGAGGTCTGAGGACAGCGATCCTTTCCGGCCGGATGGCCGCAAAGGCGGTGATCGACGGGAACCCGGAGGAATTGGCGAAGTGGTGGAAGGGCGAGAAATACTCCGATCCGAGGTTCATGGAGCTTCACCGGTATATCTCGGAGCTCACCGAGGAAGATTACAACAAACTCTCGGCACCGCTGAGATACAAGAATTTCTGGTTAGATGGTTTCATTGCCTGTCTGATCCATCCGAAGAACGGCTGGATCTATTTCGGCTGTCTTTTTGCCTTCAGGCACGGATGGTAAGATCATTCGATCTTTATGTGGACATCCCTTTTCAGTCCGAGATCTCCCGCAACTTCGATCGCTTTGATCATTCCGCAGGGAACGGGACACGCAGCATGGGGAAGTCTGTCGCTCGCCCATTTGTAGACTTCGGTCTCGTTCATGGCCGCTTCGACCTCAGACCAGGGAGATACTGGTTCGACGATCCAGGACATCTTGAGAACATTCGGACAGTCGCTCTTGATATCGAGCTCTATCATGCCCATGTCGTTCTCTTTGGCATGTATGACGGTCTTCATCTTACAGACGCCCGCGTCCACGGTCACTGTACATTCCTTACTCATACAGGTCACATCGTTCTAAGATTATAAAATCCATTGCTTCACACTACCACATTGGAGATGGGTGTGCCGCGCATGTACTGTTCGGTGTACGCCGCTCTGCAGGAGCGGATCTTCTCGAACATGCTTTTCGCACGGGAAACATCGCCGTAGACCTTCCAGCATCCTGTCGCCTTGAAGTTCATCCCTTTGTTCTCGATGAATCCGATGACATCGTCCAGTGGATATCCGAGGAATATGCCGATCTCATGGGCCATGCCGTAATGCATCATCCTTTCCCTCAGAGACCTAAAAGTGCGTCCGAGGGAGGCCATGTCGTATCCTCTGTTCTCCAGAAAAGAAAAGATGCGGCCGTCGGACAGTATGTCACTGAGCATCTGAGGTCTAAATGCATAGATCAGATGTTCTCTGCCCGACGACCGGAGGACGATGATCCTGACGCCGCGGTGATTCAATACGGAGTTCATTCTTGACGTTTCTTTGGTGATAGCGTCAGGATCCAGGGATATCCTGAAAAGGCATCCGCATTTCACACCTGCAAGTGTGGGCGCTGCCTATTTCATCAGATATTCCTCCATCATTTCGATCGTCCCTTGTGGTTTACCAGACCAGATTTAGGATAGACTAAATAGTATTTATATTTTGGCTTGCCTAAATTTACTGATACGAGATTCTCTTCTATTCACTATAATATCAAATATGGTGAGTTCTTTCTGAGAGCCATGCTCTTCAAGGCACAGGCCATCACCAAATCATTCGGTCCTTTGAAGGTCCTCACGGATGCAAACATCCAGATCAACGAGGGCGACAGTATCGGACTGATCGGGGTGAACGGTGCCGGAAAGAGTACTTTTCTGAAGATCCTGCTGGGCCAGGAGAAACCCGATACCGGGGAATTGACGGTCAATACGAACCGTGTCGGATATCTCGAGCAGTTCGCCGAATCTTCCGAGAACATAACCGTAAGGGACGTTCTCGGCCGTCCGTACGGACATATCGAGAACATCAAACGCAGGATGAAGGAGATCGAGGAGCTCATGGCCAGCGGCCAGGATATCGACTGGAATGCGATAGCCTCCGAATATTCCCAATTGGAGAAGGACCTCGAACAGAACGATATGAAGGATGAGAAGAACCTCGTCAGCGCTCTGAAGAAGGTCGGTCTCTCGCCCGATCTCATGGACCGTTCCATGGCCTCCCTTTCCGGAGGGGAAAGGACCAAGGTGATGCTCTCGCGTATCATCGTCCAGGCGGACGAATGCGACATCCTGGTAATGGACGAACCCACTTCCCATTTGGATATCGACACGGTCGAATGGCTGGAGGACAATCTTCTGGATACGCACTGTTCCGTCCTCGTCATAAGTCACGACAGGTACTTCCTCGACAAGATCGCCACGCGCATGGTGGAGATCGACCACGGAAAGACCCGCGAGTACAAGGGGAACTATTCGGATTTCATCATGAAGAAGATGCTCGACCTCGACCGTATGGAGAAGGAGTACAGGAAGTACGCCTCCCAGAAGAGGAAACAGGAAGAGATCGCCAAGGAACTTCACAAGGACCAGTGGTACATGACCACTCACAAGACCCGTGAGAAGATGATCGCCAAGATGGAGGAGAAGGAGAAGCCCCAGGCGAACAAGGAGATCACGGTCAAGATCCAATCCGCACCCAAATCGGGAAAGAACGTCATAACAACGAAGGACCTTTCCGTCGAACTCGGCGGAAAGATGATCCTGGAACATGTCGACCTCGATATTCACAAAGGCGATAAGATCGGTGTGTTCGGTGCGAACGGCCAGGGAAAATCCACGCTCGTGAAAGCGATCCTCGAAGAGATCCCCAGCAAGGGAGAGCTTTGGGTCGCTCCCGGTGCGAAGATCGGCTACTATTCGCAGCATCACGAAGGTCTGGACCTCAGACTCTCCGCGGAGGAGCAGCTTCTGATGGTCATCGGTACGGACAGAAGAGGGGATGCGAGACAGCTTCTGGCAAGGATGCTCCTTGTCGGTGACGAGGTCGAGAAGCCCATGAGGTCCCTGTCCGGCGGACAGAGGGCTCGTGTAGCACTCTGCCTGATGCTCCTGCAGCAGACGAACCTGCTCATTCTGGACGAACCCACGAACTATCTGGACATCCCGGCCAAACACGCCGTCGAGGAAGCTCTCACGGAATACGATGGTACGATAATCGTGGTCACCCACGACAGGTACTTTTTGGATACCGTCTGTAACAGGACGATCGAGGTCAAGGACGGCAGGGCCACAATGCGCCCCGGTTCATACTCCGACGCCAAAGGCAAACCGCACGTCAAGGAAGTGGTCATGGATGCCGATGAGTACAGGGTAATATCTCCGTTCACCAACTGGGCCATGGGAAGGAAGTACGGCAAAGGTGAAAGGGTCCTGATAACACCCGGAGAGATGCCCAATTATCAGTGGGCGTTGGATCAGGGAAAACTGAAGAAAACAGGCGGACGCCAGAGAAAGAAAGTGTATGTCTCAGACCTTCCCGCCGACGATAAATCCTGATTCTTACATCACTCATTATCGGTAAAGAATGTTTTATATAGTCAACTCTATACCGACAGCATGGGAAAAACCAGATGTATAGGATGCAACAAGTCTCTGGGCGGAGTCCTTGACGGATTCGGCACAAGGCTCATGGCAGGGGACGTCTGTCTTACCTGCAAGAAGAAGATTCAGGTTATCCCGGGTTATCAGCTTTTGTCTGCTCAGCAGATCAGGGACATCGTAGAAGGGAAGATGTTGCCTACGGATCCTGGAGCAGTACCTATGCCGCCTCAGCAGCAGTATGCCAACACGTACTCCGAGCCGAGGGCATATATCGCGCCTTCATACGACCCGGTCCAGTCCGTACCGACTCAGACAATGCCCCCGCAGGGAGCACCGATGCAGCAGCCGTCGTCACCGACGATGATCCCGCTGATGGTACCCGCCGCAGCATCTATCGCAGATGAGCTCAGGGAATACAAGGCGCTCCTCGATGACGGAACACTGTCGGAGGACGAGTTCAAAGAGATCAAGAGACGTCTTCTCAACCTCTGAGAACACTTCAAAATCCATTACGGTGCGCCAGCACCGACCTACATTATATTTAGTCCTTCTACTATACGTGTTTAGGGGGAAGGATGGAAGAGATAGTACTGCTTCTTAACATGACGTTCATTTTGCTCATCGGAGCAGTATGTACAGTCATCTTCAAGAAGCTCAAGATGCCGACCATCATCGGTTATCTGGTCACCGGTATCATCCTTGCCAACTATTGGGCCGGAGAATCCGAGAATACGGAATTCATCGTCACCCTTCTCGCAGACCTCGGTCTGGTACTTCTGATGTTCTGTATCGGAATGGGATTCAATCTCAAAAAGCTCCGCCGTAAGGGTACCTTCGCGATGATGGTCGTGATGATCCAAGTGCCTATCATGATCCTCGGAGGTTATTTCTTCGGAGTCCTGATGGGATGGGGCGCCATCGAGTGCATCTTCTTCGGTGCGATCATCTCGGGTTCGAGTACGGCCGTCATCACAGCGGTTCTTGCAGAGACGGACAAGCTCAACAGGGACGAGGTAGAGACGATCATACTGATCACGGTCATAGAAGACGTGGCACAGGTCCTGATCCTGTCGATGGCATCTCCTCTTCTCGTAGGGTCCAGCATGAGCATCGAATCGATCGCCGTCATGCTGATCACCATCATCCTGTTCATTGCTGCCGCCATGGTCCTCGGATTGATGTTCATTCCGAAGATCCTGGATTGGATGGGGAACAAGATGCCCGACGAGGTCCTTCTGGTCTTTGCTCTGGGCCTCTGTTTCGGTATGGCCCTGCTGTCGGTGTACATCGGTATGTCCATGGCTATCGGAGCATTCCTAATGGGAGTGATAGTATCGCAGTCTTACACATCGAAGACCATCGAAAAGGACGTTACGCCGATGAAGAACATCTTCATGGCCATGTTCTTCATATCGATAGGACTGCAGATCACTCCGGGCGATATGGTAAACAATATACCGATGATCCTTCTGTTCTTCATCGTCTACGCTGTCCTGAAGAGTTCCAGCGTGTTCATCGTGTACTTCGTCGGCAACAAGCCTCTGCGTCTGAGTTTCATGTCCGCGGTAAGTCTTGTGGCCATGGGCGAGTTCGCATTCATCATCTCCAAGGAAGCCTTTGATGCAGGTGTGATAACTCAGGACTTCTACACTTCGGTCATCGGTGCCGCTTTGCTGTCGATGATCATGCTCCCGATAATATCCAAACATGCCGATAAGATATGCGACAAGGCACACGAGTATGCTCCCGCCTTCCTGTACAATTCCGTGATGAAGGCCGAGAAGATGAGAAGCGATCAGTACGCAAAGCTGGCGCTGTCCTCCAAGGTCACCGCTACCAAATTCAGGGCGAAACTGACGATGGCCTATGTCGATGTCATCGCAATAGGATTGATATTGGCCGGATTCTACTTCGGAACTCCGGATCTGGCACAGTTCATGTACGACAACGTCCTTTCGTTCTCGTACGATGACTGTTACACCCTGATACTGTTGGCAGAATTCCTTATCCTGCTCATTCCGCTGTACATGTTCGTCAAGAACCTCAAGTTCTTGGAGAAGTTCTTCCTCGATGTAGAGAGAAGGGCTGAGAAGGAGGGTCACGGAAACCTGAACAGTAAGCTGTCCAAGTTCCACAAGGAGGTCATCAAGGTCAACATCTGGATGATCGTCCTGTTCATAGATTTCATATTGTTGCTGCTGATGCCGAGCAATCTGGCATTCTGGACGCATGTCCTCGTCATGGTCATCGGTGCAGGATTGATATTGTCCCTGTACTTCGTGAAGTATTGGGGCAAGAGCTGACGCTCAGTAAGAAAAATGGAAGGTCCCGACCGTTTTGAGGTCGGGAAGGATAGTTTCAGTAGTGTTCATCATCGAAAGGGTCTTCGCCCTTCTTCATGTTCTGATAGATGACCACAAGTTCTTCGTCGGGAATGCTGCGGTGAAGTCTCACTGCGTATTTCCTGACAAGATCCAGAAGCGTGATGGCATCCTCGTCGCTGAGGGTGATGCCCTGATCCTTGAGCTTGGTCACGAGAGTGTTCCTTCCGGAGTGCTTTCCGATGACGATCTTCCTCTCGAGTCCGACCTCCGAGGGGTCATAGGGTTCGTAGTTGTGGGCGTCCTTGATGATGCCGTCTGCGTGGATGCCTGCTTCGTGTGCGAAACAGTTGGATCCGAGGAAAGGCTTCGAAACGGGTATGGGACGTCCGGCCGCGACCGATACGAACTCTGCCAGAGGCTTGAGTTTGAGGGGGTCGATACCGGAGTTCTTTCCGTAGAGGTGTTTCGAGGCCATGACGAACTCTTCGAGAGGTGCGTTTCCGGATCTCTCTCCGATGCCCATGACGGTGGTGCTTGCGAACCTTGCACCTGCCTCGATACCCGCCATACAGTTGGCCGTGGCCATTCCGAAGTCGTTGTGGGTGTGCATTTCGACCTCGATACCTACGGTATCGATGATCTTCTTCACCCTGTTGTAGCAGTTTAACGGGGTCTCCCTTCCGATGGTGTCGCAGTATCTGAATCTGTCAGCGCCTGCGTCCTTCGCCGTCTGAACGAACTGAATGAGGAAATCCATGTCGGCACGGGAGGCATCCTCACCGTTGCATGAGATGTACAGTCCGTGGTCTTTGGCGTGCTCCACACCTGCTGCGACCTTTTCAAGAACCCATTCCCTGCTCTTTTTGAGCTTGTGTTCTATGTGGATATCCGAAGCCGACATCGAGATGGCGACGGAATCGACGTCACAGTCGATACTCGTGTCGATATCATGGATTTCCGCCCTGTTCCATCCGAGAATGGAGGCATTGAGTCCCATGTGGGCGATGTGTTTGACAGCTTTCTTCTCGTCGGCTCCCATGGTGGGGATACCTGCTTCGATCTGCTGAACACCCGCTTCGTCCATAAGCTGGGCGATCCTGTATTTCTCCACATTGGAGAAGACGATACCTGCGGTCTGTTCTCCGTCCCTAAGGGTGGTGTCGCAGGCCACTACATCGTTTCTTTTCAGGATCTTTACGACCTCATCATAATTTTTCATGTGAATTCCTCATATTCCGTCCCGGTACAGGGACCAAAACGTCTCGAATCTGACGGGGGCATATTAGATAATATTATTATTAAACGTTTTCCCGACCCGATTAGACATTTGTCTATTCCGGTTCGGGAATAATTCAAAAATCCGTCTTTTCATACTTTATAACGCAAAATAGCACCCATTCCTCCGAGTGCTGCCAATTCCCTTCCGCCGTCGTGTTCTTCCGAGACGACGATGATCTTCCCTTTTTGGGATTCGACCTCTCTTACGATGCTGTCCAGGTCCTGTTCCCTCAGTTTGGAGTCCAGGATGAGCAGGGTATCGACCGCTCCCGATGCTGCAGCGGCCTGTATCTCCTTGGGGCCGTATGTTCCCAGACCATCCTTTCCGATCTCCGTCATGAGCTTCTCGACAGCCTCCATTTCCGCTCCTACGGAAGATTCTCTGAGGATGTCCGCGCCCATTCCCGTCTTGATCAGTTCGTTCACTCCCGGCATGCCGTTCTGTCCCGTATGGTATACGCGGACGGTGCCGAATTCGTTGAGTTTCTTGATGTCGTCCGCAAGGGCTTCCTTCTCGAATCCCGGGCCCAAAAGCACCAAAGGTATGTTCGGTCCCATCAGCGGGCGTATCTTCTCTATGATGTCGGAATGGTACGAGTCGGTCTTGCTCTTCTCGTCGTATTGCTTCCCGGACCTTCCGGAACGTATGGTCGCGATCTCTTTCGGACCGTACTGTCTGAGGACCGCGATGGTGGCGTCATCCTGGTCCAGGGCGACGAAGACGATCCTGGGCTGTTTGGAGTCCTTTACCGCCCTGTCCAGTCTTTCCAGCTGTGTCTCTCTCCAATGTTTTTTGGCAAGGGAGAGACTGTCCCCGATCTCGAAGATGAGGGTATGGTGCTGTCCGATGTCCTGAGGTCCGGTCTCGATGGTACCCAGAAGTCTGAGCCTGAGATCGTCCGCGGAGAATTCTATCTTCTCCACCCTTATCCCCAGGGTCATCCTCTTCTTATCCATCTTTTCGGCCCTGATCTTATCGGACGCCTTTTCCTCCCTGCGTGTGGTGGACGCGGTGACAAGGTCCCCTGTCTCGAGGACATTGTAGAGATGCCACATGTCCTCATCCGTCTCTAACATCATCTTGATGCTGCCGGTTGCAGGGTCCCTGCCTAGGATACGCATACTGTTCCGTATAGACCGAATGATAATGAATGTTTGCTGTTCCGACTGCATCTTCCGCAGTATGAAAACAGCTTGGGGCCCTGCGCGATTACTGAGTGTGCTCCTGCACGGATATACACGCGCATATAACGGAATGTTCGAATTTTGAGCGGTTGTCTGAAATTAGACAACGGCTTATTTCGGATGTAATTCCCAGACCCAATCCATTATATACAATCCCTAGCTCTGAATTATTCTCAATGGCACGCAGTTATTTGGTCCTTGAGGATGGCACCGTCTACGAAGGAGAGTCCTTCGGATATGACGCATCCGCGTTCGGTGAGGTCGTTTTTTCAACAGGAATGGACGGTTATCAGGAAAGTCTGACAGACCCGTCCTTCAGAGGGCAGATATTGGTATTGACCTATCCGCTCATCGGCAATTACGGGATCAACGATGATTTCTATCAGTCTTCGTCTGTCCACGCACGTGCTCTCGTCGTAAGGGAGTATTGCAAAGAGCCGTCGAAATACTACGGCGGAAGGACGATCGACGAGTTCCTCAAGAAGTACAAGGTGCCCGGAATATCCGGCATCGACACCAGGGACCTCGTCATCAAGATCAGGACCACCGGAACACTCAGAGGTGCCGTCACACAGGACCGCGACGGTATCGAGGACCTTATCAAGCAGCTGCAGAAGATGCCCATGCCTTCCGAGAGCAATCTCGTCGCCGAGGTCTCATGCAAAGAGATTACAAGATACGACAACGGCAAGGATATCACCGTCGGACTCCTGGACTGCGGAGAGAAGACGGGAATACTGAGAGACCTGTGCGCCAGATTCAATGTTGTCACATTCCCCTACGACACGCCTTCGGACGTCATCACCGAGTCCAAGGTACAGGGGGTCCTTCTTTCAAACGGTCCCGGAGACCCTACGCAGAAGGATATTCTCAACACCACCGCCAAGACCGTGGCCGACCTGGTCACCAAGCTTCCCCTTTACGGAATATGCTTCGGAAACCAGATGACCTGCATCGCCATGGGCGGAAAGACCTACAAGATGAAGTTCGGACACCACGGATGCAACCAGCCCGTGAAGTTCGAAGGAAGGGTCTACATCACATCTCAGAATCACGAGTTCGCAGTCGATGCGGACAGTTTGGACGGCACCGGCCTCGTCGCAGACCAGTTCAACGTCAACGACGGATCCGTCGAAGGAATGAGGCACAGGGACCTCCCGGTGTTCACAACGCAGTATCACCCGGAGGCATCCCCCGGTCCGCTGGACACCCAGTTCCTGTTCGATAGGTTCGGCAAGGTCATCAGGGAGGGACACCTGTGAGAAAGGATTACAAGAAATTGATGGTCATCGGTTCGGGCCCCATAGTCATAGGACAGGCCGCCGAGTTCGACTTCTCGGGAACACAGGCATGCCGTTCCCTGCGCGAGGAAGGTTACAAGACCGTCCTCGTCAACTCCAATCCCGCGACCATCCAGACAGATGCGGATACAGCAGACGCTGTCTACATCGAACCTCTCCAGGCAGATGTCGTGGAGAAGATCATAGTGAAGGAAGGGGTCGACGGAATAGTATCCGGAATGGGAGGACAGACCGCATTGAACATCTGTTCCGAACTTGCGGAGAAAGGAATACTTAAAAAACACAACGTGGAGCTTGTGGGAACACAGCCCGAGGCCATCGAGATGTCCGAGGACCGTGAGCTCTTCAAGGAGACCATGGAGAAGATCGGAGAGCCCGTTCCGTTAAGCGTCAGCGTCAACACGATCCAGGAGGCCCTCGAGGCGGTCAAGGTCATCGGAAAGTACCCTGTCCTCATCCGTCCCGCATTCACCCTCGGAGGTACCGGAGGAGGTATCGCATACAGCGAGGGAGAGCTCATGGAGATCTGCGCCAGAGGTCTGGCGTACTCCCGTATCCATCAGGTCCTCATCGAAGAGAGCGTCCTCGGATGGAAGGAATTCGAGTACGAGGTCATGAGGGATTCCAAGGACAATTGCATCCTTATCTGTAATATGGAGAACATAGACGCAATGGGCATCCATACCGGAGAGTCCATCGTCTGTGCGCCTATCCTCACACTTTCGGACAGGGACCATCAGCGTCTCAGAACCGCATCGCTCAAGATCATCCGCGCCCTCGACATCGAGGGAGGATGCAATGTTCAGTTCGCATACAACCCCGAGAACGGGGATTACAGGGTCATCGAGGTCAATCCCCGTGTGTCCCGTTCGTCCGCTCTGGCCTCCAAGGCCACCGGATACCCGATCGCCCGTGTCTCTACCAAGATCGCAGTCGGATACACACTCGACGAGATACCCAACAATATCACCGGAACGACATACGCGGCATTCGAGCCCACCATCGACTACGTCGTAGTGAAGATCCCCCGCTGGCCGTTCGACAAGTTCCGCACAGTGGACAGACACCTGGGAACCCAGATGAAGTCCACCGGAGAGATGATGTCCATAGGACGCACCTTCGAAGAAGCGATCCTCAAAGGATTGAGGTCTCTGGAGATCGGGGTCAAAGGACTCGATCGCATCGAGATGACCGACGAGGAACTCATAGACGAGATGAAACATGCCACCGACAAGCGCATCTTTGCCATCGGAGAGGCACTCAGAAAGGGCTGGAAGGTCGAAAAGATCGCAGAGCTCACAGATTGGGACGAGTTCTTTGTCAAGAAACTGAAGAACATCGTCGATATGGAGAAGAGACTCCAGACGGAGACGCTCACCGAGGACCTCCTCAAGAGCGCCAAATACATGGGATTCTCCGATGATACCATCGGAGATCTGATCGGAAAGGACCGCATGGAAGTGCGCAAGATCAGGAAGGATATGGGAATAATCCCCGTCTACAAGATGGTCGACACATGCGCGGCAGAATTCGAGGCCAAGACGCCTTACTTCTATTCAACGTACGGAAGGTCTTCCGAGGCAAAGGACGAGGGAGACGGAAGGAAGAAGGTCGTCATCATAGGCGGAGGTCCGATCAGGATAGGTCAGGGTATCGAATTCGATTACTGCTGTGTCCACGGTGTCATGGCCCTTCAGGAAGAAGGTGTGGATGCCGTCATCATCAACAACAATCCGGAGACGGTCTCCACGGATTACGATATCTCGGACCGTCTTTACTTTGACCCTCTGGACCTCGGAGACGTTCTGAACGTCATCGAGACGGAGAATGCCGACGGTGTCATCTGCCAGTACGGCGGACAGACAAGCGTCAACCTTGCTTTGGATATCGAGAAGGCCATCAAAGGCACCAAGACGAAGATCCTGGGAACCTCGCCCGACGAGATGGATGTGGCCGAGGACAGGAGAAGGTTCTCCAAGCTCATGGACGAACTCGGCATCAAACAGCCCAGGTCCGGAACGGGATACTCGTTCGAAGAGGCGAAGAAGATCGCGGAAGAGATAGGATACCCCGTCTTGGTGAGACCTTCATACGTTCTCGGAGGGCGTGCAATGGAGATCGTCTACTCCACAGAGGAGCTGAAGACCTACGTCGACACGGCCGTCAAGGTGTCCAGGCATCACCCTATACTTATCGACAAATATCTCACCGAAGCGATCGAGATCGATATCGATGCGATCTGCGATCAGAAGGATGTCTACATCGGAGGAATAATGGAGCACGTGGAATACGCCGGATGCCACTCCGGAGATGCCACCATGGTCCTTCCGCCGTTCACTGTCAAACAGGATATCATCGACAGGATGGTCGAGATCACCACCAAGGTCGCCCTTGCTCTGAAGATCAAGGGACTGATGAACCTTCAGCTGGCCATCAAGGACAACGAGGTCTACATGATCGAGGCCAATCCGAGAGCATCCCGTACGGTCCCGTTCATCTCGAAAGCTACCGGAATACCGCTTGCGAAGGTCGGTGTCAAGATCATGCTCGGAAAGACCCTGAAGGATTTCGGACTCTCCGGATACAGGTCGATCGACCATTATGCCGTCAAAGCTTCGGTCTTCCCATTCCTGAAACTTCCGGGAGTGGACTCCATCCTCACACCCGAGATGAAATCCACCGGAGAGGTGATGGGTATTGATGCCGACTTCGACACCGCATGCTACAAGGCGCTCACAGCGGCAGGCAACAACCTTCCCACCGAAGGCGGAGTGTATATCACCGTGAACAACACGGACAAAGAGCGTGTCCTTCCCATAGCGAAAGAGCTCAAAGAGATGGGATTCCAGATATATGCCACCAAGGGAACATCCACCTATCTGAGGGAGCACGGGGTCGAGACCATGACGGTCTTCAAGATCGACGACAACATGAATCCCAACGCCATCGGATTGATGAGAGCGGGAAAGATCAATCTCGTCATCAACACCCCTTCGCAGAAATCGGGAGCCGTCCGTGACGGTCACAAGATGCGCAGACTCGCCGTAGAGCTCGAGATACCCTTCCTGACCACAGTTCAGGGAGCGGATGTCGCCGTCAGGGCCATCAGAGTGGCCAGAAAGAACGATTTCTCCGTCAAGGCGATGAAAGAGTTCCACCTCCTCAGATGAGGCCTTAAAACACGTTCTCCGACGGTGTCCGGGACCTCCGGCACCGTCCTTTCTATTATTTTGCGGATATTATCGATAGGACATTGCCCTGTCGATATGATGTGAGCTCAAAAAAGAAAAATGATGAGGGGTTGCCCCCTCAATGATTTTACTGCTTTTCCTCGGAAGACTCGGTCTCGGTCGTCTTGGATTGCATGAACTTGGGTCCTTTCCAGCACCAATCTCCCATCAGATGCATGACAGCAGGTACGATGTAAGTACGGATGATCAACGCATCCACGATGATTGCGAAACACAGTGCGAAACCGAACTCCTGCAGCAAGGGCATGGAGGACATCATAAGGGTACCGAAAGCACCTCCCATGATCAGTCCGCAGATGGTGATCACCGATCCGGAATTGACCACGGCCTCCTTGATGGCCTCATCGTTGGTCATGCCGTTGTGCATGTAGTTCTCCTTGATACGCGTGGTAAGAAGGATATCGTAGTCCATTCCCAGTCCGAGACATATGACGATCAGGACGATGGGTATCAGCCAGATGACTCCGTAACCCAAGACGTTCGAGAACAGCAGATGCGTTATCGCGATCGTCCATACGACGCTCATGAGGATCGTAAGTATCGAACGCAGAGGCGTAAGATACGACCTCATGACCACGAACAGCAGACAGAAGATCAGCAGCACAGCAAGTGCGATGACCTTGATGAACTCGCTGTAGACGGTCTCGGATATCTCGAACATGACGGCTGCGCTGCCTGTAAGCCAGACGTTTGCGATCATATCAGGATTTTCCTCGATGAACTGCGATACGAGGTTCTTCACCGTATCGAGTGTGTCCATAGAATTATCGGACATCGCCTGTTCCTTTGTGACGATGGTCAGGCATGCAAAATCTATGTTTCTCACAGTGGTCGTTATACCTTCCGTGGTACCGGTGGATGTGATCTCGCCGCCGATGGTGCCTGTCAGGTAGTTGGTGGCGTAATCCATCATCGCCACGAAGTATGCGTTATCGTATGCGACGCTGAATCCCGGGACCAGTATTTGGATCTGAGCCTCATTGGCTATGAACTCTGTCAGAGCGATCTCTGCATAGGACATAGCGGTTGCGGACATCCATCCGTTGGCGTATATCGTTCCCAGAATATTCTGAAGATAGACGATATCGCTGAGCGTTCCCTTTTCACCGATGATCTGGATGGCCTTATACTCGAGTTCCTGCCAGCTGTACATCGTGGTAACGTCTCCGACGTTGCTGTCGCTTGCATAGATGTCGGAAGTCAAAGAGGCAAATGCGTCTATGTAGCCGACCTTATCGCCGGAACTCATGGCCGTACTGTTCCATTGGACATGTCCTATGCCGAGTTCAAAACTTTCGATATTGATTATCGTGACCGTACCTATGGTGTCTTCGAGTTCCATGACCTCGTAATCGGGCATGATCATTCCGCCGTTGGCGTAGTCCTCGATGGTGTTCAGACCGTTTCCGGAATCTCCGGTGAGCATGGTGCCGATCATATCGTAGGATGAAGGGGCGGTCGCCATCACATATGCGCTGGGCACGGTGATGAGCACTGCCGCGATCACGATCGCCTTTGCATGTTTGAGTGAGAACTTCACGGACTTGTGGAAGTACTTGTCTCCGAAGTGGGCGCACTTTCCGTACCAGCCGTTCATGGACTTGCTTCCTTCCTGGAAGGATTCGATCTTGGACGGCCAGAAGATCTTCTCACCGATGAGGTTGAGGGTCGAGGTGATCAGGGTAAGTGCCGCGAGAAGCGCAATTGCGATACCAACTGCGAGCATTATACCCATTCCGCTGATCATCGAGAATGAACAGATGGACATCGCTCCGAATCCGATCATGACCGAGATACCGGAAGTTGTGATGGATTCTCCGGCCCATATGATGGATTCGCGCATCGCATGGTCGTGATCGTGACCTTTCCTGCGTTCTTCTCTGTATCTTGATATTATGAATATACAATAGTCGCAGCCGGCACCCAGCATGGAAACGATGATGAACATCTCCGTGATGAAGAAGATCTCCATTGCGCTGCCGATGAAGTACAGGGCGCAGAATGTGATACCTATGGCGACACCGATGGTTATCGGGGGCATCGTGGATGCGAAGATCGACCTGAAGAACAGACCGACCAGGATAAGGATCAGGAGGATCGAGAAGATATCGATGTGTGAGATATCTTCCATTGCGCCGGCCTCCATATCATACGTGATAGCAGGCGAACCGGTGACGTATACGGTGAATGCCTCTCCGTAGGTGTTCTCTTCCGAGATCCAATTCCTGAGGTTGTTCGTGTCGTCGCTTACATTGGAGAATGTATTGTTCACGTATGTTATCATAACGAGGATCATTCCGCCGTCGCTGTCATCCTGTTCGAAATTACTGACAGTTGTTATCGCGGCGATCTTGGGATTGCCATCGTCGTCGACATAGGTCGACAGACCGTTATTCAGGTCCGTGATGAGCTGTTCCGCGGCTGTTTCAGCATCGCTGTCCTCATAGGTGATCACAAGCAGCGTAGAGGATGACACATCGGTATCCGATGTGTAGAAATTCTCTGAAATGATAGCCATTCCTTTGACTGATTCGGAATCGGATCCCGCCATGTCGTCGGTGTTGTAGCTGAGTACGTCGGCCGCTTTTGCGGCGAACGGTACTGCACATATGAGCAACACTATCCAAACGGCAATTATCAGCTTGGAATGCTTCATTATTCCATTAGCTAGCCTTTCGAATATCATCGGCTTTGATTATCCTGTATCGATATTTATTGATGCCGACTTATTCGGACAGTTCCAGCAATGTGCCGACAGTGATGGTCGAACCGTAGCTGTCCTCATAGGTCTCGAAGATGATGATGTGTGTATCGTCAACGGCCCATCCGAAACTGTATGATACGTTGTCTTCGCCCCATGTCAGACACATGGTTATGTGTGTCCTGTCTGTTATTTCGGTAAGAGCCAGAGATATTGTTCCTACGGTATAGTTCTCCGACCATGTACCGAGGCAGAATCCTTTGTTCTGGTTATCTATCGTCAGCGAATAGTTGTTGGTGAGCTGAGTGAATGTCCCGTCTTCGGAAATGTAATATCTGTTAACGGAATTCCACGTTCCCATAAGCGATACCTTGTTGGAGGGCACATTTCCCTCATCTCCGGAATGTGAATAGATACGCTCGGCAACGGCAGGTTTCCCGTTCTCGTAACAGACGAATACGGTCTTGAATCTCACTGTGCTGTCATCGATGTTCACGGTCCATATCTCGCCGTATTCATATATCATGACGCCCAGGATGTCAGTGCCGTCTACCATGAACACACTTCCTTTCATCGCGGCATTCTCTTTCACGAAATCGGATGGTCTCAGAATCGAGAATGTGCCTTCAAAAGATGATTTGTATGTTTCCGAAGACATATTTCTGTGCTCCGCCTTCGGTCACTTTGGTTATCATCGTTGCATCAAAGGAATCTTCCGAGATGTTTCCCACCATCTGGAAGTTGTTTCCGTAGAACGCACTGCACATGACCTCCAGCGTAAGTCTGTATGTTCCGTAGTAATTGACAATATATCCGTCGAACTGATCGTAGTAGTAGACGCCGTTATAGTATCCGGATACGTACCCATAGGCCCTGTCTCCGACCTGTCCTGATACGATAAGAGATATTGTGACATTACTCGTTCCGTATTTGCCGGCAAATCCTTTTATCGTACTGATCGAGGTTCCGACGTACGTATTTCCGGAGATGTCTATTGTCGATATCTCCGCATTGCCGGTGTTCTCACGGGAGTATGTGCGTTTGACGGTGAGGTTCTGACCGTAATAATCAGATTCCAGTGAGTCGGAGAATGAGTAGATCACAAGTTCGTCATCCTGTACCGTGACGGACCACATGTATCCGTATTTGTCGATATACCAACCTACGCTGAGGTCCAGGCCCACTGTAGAGATCTGTCCCATGATCATTACGGATTCCAAGACCTCATATTGGTTCTGTTCCATGTATCCCAGGAAGAGGCCGTTCTCCGATACATCGATATTCGTAATTCCGGGTATCAGATCGTATACGACGCCGTTGAAGGTCATTGCCGTTGCTTCGGTACAGTTCCACGTTCCCGACAGATCGATGCCGAATTCAGGTAGCGGCGGAATGTAATTGGGATCCTTGGAAAATACTATCGATCTCACGGTAATATTGCTGATATCTCTTCCGTCGTCAGTGTTTTCGTCATATTCTATTACGGTGCACGACAGATATTTTCCGTCCTGTCAGATCCTTACGGCGCTGTGATGTCCGTTCACGATATTCTCGCCGAACATGATGCCGTCTGCAATGCTGCCGCCCATGAACCCGTTGAAATAGCCCCAGTAGAGAGATCCTTTTGTCGAGAATATGTCCAGGTCCAATCCCATGGTGCTCAACCGCTGTTCCCGTCCTCATCCATGCTGAGCATGGTCGCGGCGTACCAGTGCCCTATGACGTCGATGTTGCTCTCTTCACTCTGAACGTACTCGAAGTAATACAGGACCGTGATATTGTCGAGAACGATCCACGAATAGATTATCATGGTATCCGACTGTGTGATATATCCTGTGGCCACAATATTGGACGGCCCTCCGGAGATGTAGAATACGGCCTGATTCCCTTTCGGATAACCGTGTCCGGTCATAGTGATGGCGATGTCGTATACATCCGTACCATACTGCATAACGCTCAGAGCGTATGTTCCGTTCTGTTCTGTGATGTATATATTGTATGTGGGTATCTCGCTGGATACGGTCCCGTCATCATCTTCTCCCTGCGAGGAAAATGCAATCACGGCTGAAACCGACAGGATTGCTACGGAGAATATTACGGATGCGATCAACACGGCTTAGTTGTTCATTTGGACGACCCTTATAACATAAATTTACACGCACGTAAGAACATATAAACCTATGGGATGCAGAAGTATCGTCTGGCTGCCGGAAGTATTGTGTCAGGGCCCTATACATTAATTGTCAGCTGTAGGAATTCACGGTATACCGGATGCAAAGCAAAGGGGTCCGTTCGGACGCGAACGGTTAATAACATGTTTTTCATATGACCGCTCAGTGATCTACATGGTAGACGAAAAAGCGATTCAGGTTGCCCAGGAGAAATACGGTGCACTCCTCAGACAGCAGTTGGAGAGAGTGGAGAGGCTCAAAAAAGAAGGAGATTGGACGGATTACTCCAAGCTCGATAAACTCGTGATCGGAGTATGCGGCGGAGACGGAATAGGTCCGTATATCTGTGCATCTGCCCAAAAGGTCATGGAATTCCTTCTTGCAGACAAGATCAAGGCCGGAAAGGTCGAGATCAGGCAGATCGACGGTCTTACCATCGAAAGACGTGTCGAGGTCATGAAGGCCATTCCGGACGATACTCTTGCAGAACTCAAGAAGTGTCACGTGATCCTCAAAGGACCTACCACAACGCCCAAGAAGGGAGATCCTTGGCCGAACATCGAGAGTGCGAATGTCGCTATGAGGAAACAGCTCGATCTGTTCGCCAACGTCAGACCCGTATCGGTCCCCGAACTCGGTATCAATTGGACATTCTACAGGGAGAACACCGAGGGAAGCTATGCACTCGGAAGCGAGGGTATCAACGTTACCGACGATCTCGCAATGGACTTCTGTGTTGCGACCACACAGGGAACGGAGAGGATCATCCGCGCAGGATTCGAGCATGCCAGGAAGATCGGTCAGAATTATGTTTCTCTGGTCACAAAGGCCAATATAATCAAGGCCACCGACGGCAAGTTCCTTTCCATCGCCGAAAAGGTCGCAAAGGACTATCCCGAAGTAAAATGGGATGATTGGTTCATAGACATCATGACCGCCAAGCTTATCGATCCCGCAAGGAGGAGCGACTTCCGCGTATTCGTGCTTCCGAACCTTTACGGTGATATCATCACCGATGAGGCTGCGCAGATCCAGGGAGGGGTCGGAACGGCAGGAAGCGCAAATCTCGGAAAGAGGTATGCAATGTTCGAGGCGATCCACGGATCGGCACCCAGAATGGTCACCGAAGGAAGGGCCAAATACGCAGATCCCTGCAGCATGATCAAGGCGGTCGCCATGATGATGGAACACATCGGAGAGGCGGAGAAGGCCAAGAAGCTCAACATGGCACTCGACGTGTGCGTACAGTTCGAGAAGAAGCTCGTCATGACCGGAAGGAGCACAGGCGCCACCGGCGATGAATTCGCACAGTACGTGATGGACACTATCCAGAGGCCCGATCTCGAGAAGGTCTGGCAGGGATACGTGGACTCCGCTATTGCAAAGAATGCGGCTCAGTAAAACAATTTACCGTGCCTCGGCACGGTCTTTTTCTCTTTTACCATTCCAACGGTTTCTTTCTGATGATCCCCAGATAGATGATGGAGAAACCCAGCATTGTCAATGCGTTGAGACAGATTATCGATATTCCGTAATTCAGAACGAAATTCTGGCCCGCAGAGCCTGTGAAGAACCACAGGAGAGCGAGATGTATGAATTCCGTGACGAGTGCGGTCGTAATCGCGGCCATGATACGCGGGAACCTGTTTCCGGCCATCCAGTATATGATACCGCCGAGGGCACCGCCTATGACGGTGGTCAAGGCACCGCATATGCTGCCCGCCTCTCCCATCATCAGTTCCTCTCCTCCGATTATGAGGCCGCTGGCTATCCCAGTGAACGGGCCGCAGATAAGTCCTGCCGCAGTGGCGATGAACGATCTTTCTGCAATTAGGAACCCTTCGGATTCGAAAGAGAAGAAGTGATGTGCGAATATGCCGATGAGCGAGAACAGGATGATAGCAGGGATGGCTCTTTTCCAGCCGTGCAATTCGTTGATGCTGTTGGCGTTGTCGCGGCTTATCAGGCCCGCCGTGTACAGGTAATAGGTGGACAATACCACATATCCGAGGATGAGCATTGCTTTGAGGAAGATGATGGCATATGAGCTTATATCCACGGGATCTCACCTTTTCCCCGTCTTCTCTCGACCTCTCTGAAATAAATGTATGTGCACAGGAACATTCCCAGTGCGCTTCCCAAGATCTCTGTCGCGGCGCCTCCGAATTGATATCCGTCGTACATGATGCCGATCAGGAACAGATGTATGGTCTCCATTGCCAGCATATACAATGTTGCAATGATGACCGGAGGGAATTTGTTTCCCGCGAAACGATACAGCAGACTGGAAATGATACCCGCCATCAAAGTGGCGATACAGCAGGGGACCGCCGTCGGTCCGCCCATGGCAAATCTTTCTGCGGTCACGAAGACCGTAGTAGGAATGCCTATGAGAGGACCACCCATGAAAGATGCACAGGAGACCAGCAGGTTCCTTGCATTCACGATGGAACCGTCATCCTGTTTTGCCGTCATGAAATGGGTAGTGCATATTCCGACAATAGTAAAAACGAAGATAAGAGCGATGATTTAAGCATAACGATTTTTGGACGTTCTGGACCTCAGATGCAGTCTGTCGTTCAAATATGCAAGCAAAATAACGAACAGTACTTCTGCAGTTACAACTAACAGATAATTGTAGATGCCGTAGATGTCCGTTTTTCGATTCCTCTTTCAGATAAAATAAACGTTCTTCCTACTATTTATTACAAAGGGTCGGCAATCAATGTATCAGGCAGAGGAAATATCTTTCTCTTCATTGTCTAGATATTTTTTGCAAAGGGGGATGATGAATCCGCCGATCGCGTTTCCGATAATTACCAAAATGATGAATACCAATGCTTCCAACGTGAAGATCCCGGCGGAGCAGAGGTAGAACATGTCCGCGATAGAGTGCTCGAATCCCGCAAGTATGAAAGTAGGCACGCAGAGGAACACTCCGATGTACGAGTTCTTGGTACGGTATACATCGACGGCAAGGAACATCATCACTCCGCATCCGAAGCCTTTGGCCAAGGTCGGAATGATATCCAAACACAGTTTTCCGTCGCACAGTGCCACAGCAGATTCGATCGGGAACAGCAGGCCCATGATAAGACACCCGACGAAGTTTCCCAAGATGATGATGAAAAGGCTCAGGAAATATTCTTTTCCGTTCTCGAAGATGTAACAGACCTTTCCCGTATAGAGGTTGAATCCGTAGGTCAGTATGCCGAACAGTCCGACACTGAAAAGCAATGCGCCGATGAACTTGTAATCGGGATACATCAGGAAGACTATTCCGCCCATGCTGATCAGCATTCCTGCCAGAACGGCCTTGACGAAGCACCTTCCGATATCCATTATATCAGGCCCTGTATAGAAGGGCGATAGATAAGTCTTATTGAAGTGAAAAATGTTGGAAGAGGTTTAATCCATCTCTCAGTTGCCGGAAATACGGACGAAGGACCTGTATCTCCATCCTTCGACAGCGAACAGTGCCCCGCAGATGATCAGGATCGCTCCGAAGATCCACATTGCCGCATTGACGGTCTGTCCCGGGAACACGATGATCACGATACCCAATACCAGGAATATCGCACCTATGATGAAGGAAACGGTCCTGTTATCGGTGAACGACGTTATCGGAAGTCCCATGTCGAACATGGTGCCGATACCGATGAAGAGGAGCAGCAGTCCGAACATGATCGCTGCAAGGTCCGCCATGAAATACGGCACGGCTATGAGGGCTATACCGAAGATAGCAAGCAATATGCCAGTGATCAATGTTCCGGTGCTTACCGCAGCTCCTGCGATTATTGCGAACACTCCTCCGAGGATACAGAATATTCCCAGTACAAGGAGTCCTATTTTGAGTGTTGCCGACGGCCAGGCGATCATGACAAGTCCGAGGAGGATAAGCAGTATTCCTGCCACCAACATCATCCTGCCGGTCCTGAAAGGCATGGAGTCGACGGAAAATCCGTTTATATTTTTACCTCGCATGAATATTATAATTATCCTATAAGCAGTTTTAGTACTATATACTTGTAGTTATATTCAGGACATATGCACTCGTTAAGGATACGTATCGACAGGTCCAAGAACAAGGAAGAAAGTCCATGTCACGGTCTGCTTCCTGTCGATATCGACGATGATGGTGTAAAGGTACAGATAATCACATGCTCGATGCTCGATCAAGGTACCGGATATTCTATGGTCCGTATCCTCGATTCGGACGGTACCCACCTGGAAGAGGGTACCTACGAGAGTGAGTACGGAAGTTGTGTCATCAATAAATTCAGTCCTAAGCACTATGTTGCCATGGTGATCAACAAGAGGTGCAAGCTGTCATCGCTGATCAACGAAGCCGGTTGTTTCCTTACATCGGCCGTACCGATAACCGATACGGAGATCGAATGGAAGCTGATCGGCCCGAATAACACTGTGCTCCACAACCTTGTGGATAATATAAGGGATGCCGGATTTGCCGTAGAACTCATATCCAGCGAGAGTGTGGACATGGATTTTGCACTCACAGATAAGCAGGAACAGTATTTCGATGTTGCAATGAACCTTGGTTATTACGACATTCCCAAGAGGGCCGGATTGGATGAACTGTGCAGGGTATTGGGATGTTCGAAATCCACACTCAATATCGTCCTGAGGACCGCCGAGAAAAAGATCTTCGATATGTATATGGCAGGCGGCATGGCCATGCGCGTAAAGCATTAATCGAACATGTTCGTGATTTTCTTTATATAATTTCCAATCCGATATTTGAACCACAATTCAAGATTCCTTCCGTTCTACCCAAATTGGAGGGTTAAGAATTGACTATCGATCCTGAAAAGAAGAAGAAGATGCTCTCGTACAGATGGGCGATCTTCGTAGTGTTAGCAATAGCTTACTTCTTCGTCTACTTCCATAGGACGACGGGTGGAGCTATTTCCGATACGCTGCAGGACTTCTTCGGAGTGGGAACAGCATCAGTTGCGCTTCTCGCTTCGGCATACCTGTATGCGTACACGTTAATGCAGATACCCAGCGGTATCTTGACAGATAAGATGGGCCCCAGGAAGGCCGCGACGATATTCGTTTTCCTTATCGCTGTCGGTTCGCTTCTGAGCGCATACTCCGCAACATGCGGAAATTTCACATTGATGATCGCCGGTAAGTTCATTATCGGTATCGGTGCGGCAGTCGTCTACATCCCAATCATGAAGGTCCTGGCCGTTTGGTTCAGGAAGAACGAGTTCGCATCCATGAGCGGTGTTCTGCTTCTGGTGGGAAACGTCGGTGGTATCGCAGCTGCGACACCGATGGTCATCATGATGGACAGTCTCGGTATCCAGAACACATACATTGTGCTCGCAATCATCACTGCTGTCATCGCACTTCTCTGTTGGTTCATTGTTAGGAACCATCCGTCGGAGAAGGATCTCCCCAGTATCGAGGAGGTCGTTTCCGAGGAGACCGGAGAGCCCATTACCGAATCCACATCCGCAAAGATCGGAACCACCGAGGCACTGAAGAAGACCTTCTTCAGCGGAAGGAAGTTCTGGCCTCTGGCTATTTGGTTCTTTTTCATTTACGGAACCATTATGCTTTGGCAGGCATCCCAGGCAGGTTCCTATTACAAGGGGATCATGGGATTCGACGCTACCACTGCATCATTGATGATCACAATGGTCGGAGTAGGTATGGTGTTCGGATGTCCGCTTGCGGGTATCCTTTCGGATAAGGTGTTCCACTCAAGGAAGAAGGTCGTTATAATCGGTACATTGGTCTACACGATCATATGGGCCGTCATCTGGCTGACCTCCGGAATGGATGCAATGTATAATTCCGGTATCCAGGCCGCCATCAACTTCGCATTCGGATTCTTCGGAGGATTCTTCGTCGTGTCCTATGCGCAGATCAAGGAACTGTATCCTATTGCAATGGCCGGTACGTCTACCGCAGCGCTCAACCTGTTCCCCTTCGCGGGAGGTGCCATATTGATCACCATAGCAGGTTTCATCGTCACAAGCAAGACCCTGGCTCAGTACCAGACCCTGTGGCTCATGGCTTTCATCATGATGGTCATCGCTACGATCTGTGCATTCATCTCCGTCGAGAAGGGAGAGAAGGAGAAGAAGGCAAAGGGAGCAGAGCCCGAAGTGGCACCTGCAGATCAGAACTGATCCAACGAACGGCCTGAAAAAGGGCCGTTCTCAAACCTCTTAAAATCTTTAACTTTTTTCCATCTGCTTCTGCGGTGTACTGTCCAGTATCTTTTGGTACATACTTTGTCCGGGGATCGTTTATTGCATATTTCGTGGAATGATGATACTGTCAATATAAAATGAACATGTTCGCGGTCTTCTTTATAATCGGACAACGGGATATTTATATGGGTAGGACTGGAGGATCGAGGATTCATTACCAGCTAAGGAAAGTGAATGTATGGACAAGCAAGCGTTACTTAAGGAGTTGGCCGACGCGGTCATAGCATGCGACCCCGAAAGGGCCAAGAAGGCCGCGGAAGAGGCCTTGAAGGAGAAGCTCGATCCTGTTGAGGCGATCAACGAGGGACTTGTCGTAGGTATGGGCGTTATCGGTGACAATTATGCCGAGCGTAAGATGTACCTGCCTCAGGTTCTGGTCGCAGCACACAGTATGTATGAAGGTCTGGATGTTCTGTTGCCCGCGATCCCCAAGGGAGATCTTTCGGACGCCAAGACAGCCGAGACCGCGGTCGTGCAGGGTGATGTGCACGATATCGGAAAGAACATCGTCAAGACGATGCTGACCGCATCGGGATACATTGTCGAGGATCTCGGTAAGGATGTCGATCCGGAGATCATATGCAAGAATGCAAATGACAAGGGCATTGACGTCGTCTGCATCAGTACTTTGATGACACCGACCATGGACAACATGGAGAGGGCTGTAAAGCTCATCAGGGCCAGCAAGGTCGCGGATTCTACAATTGTCACCATCGGAGGACCGCCTACATCCGAATCCTTTGCGGAGGAGATCGGTGCGGACCACAGGGACGAGAACGCACAGCAGTGTGTCAAGTTCGTGAATCACAAGATGGAAGAAAACAAGAAGAAGGGGGCGAATTAAGATGGCAATGTCATGCAGAGACAGGGTTCTTGCGGCATTGAGATGTGAGGACCTGGACAGGCCGCCTGCGGCAATATGTACCACATGCGACACTATAGGAATGATGGAGAAGTGCGGAGCGTCATGGCCCGAGGCACACAGCGATCCGCAGAAGATGGCAACATTGGGTTGCGCACAGGCCGATTATTTCGGTCTGGAGTCTGTAAGGGCAGGATTCTGTCTTACGGAAGAGGCGGAAGCTCTCGGATGTAAGGTGGATATGGGAACAGCCCGTTCGTCGCCTATGCTGAA
>Ga0172377_10000269_pt1 | contig 46676 bp, 40 predicted proteins | sample Pumphouse3metaG_FD_119749 | JGI IMG/M metagenome (GOLD analysis project Ga0172377, IMG submission 119749) | Leachate microbial communities from a municipal landfill in Southern Ontario, Canada - Pumphouse #3 metaG | ecosystem: Engineered > Solid waste > Landfill > Unclassified | place: Canada... | reverse complement strand
TTACAACTACTGGAAAATAGCCATGAGTAAAGATCTAATAAATAAGATTCTTATTACATTAGGCTTTATTTTCCTTTACAGGTTATTGGCATACGTGCCAGTACCTGGAGTTAATTTAGATGTAGTTAAAGAATTTTTCGACTCAAATGCAAACAATGCATTAGGTCTTGTTAATATGTTTAGTGGGAATGCAGTTGAAAGACTGTCAATTATTTCACTAGGAATTATGCCTTATATTACTGCTTCTATTATTATGGAACTTCTAGCAGCAACTTTCCCAGCTCTTGGTAAAATGAAAAAAGAAAGAGATGGTATGCAAAAATATATGCAAATCATCAGATATACAACAATTGTTATTACATTAATTCAATCTATTGGTGTTTCAGTTGGTCTTAATTCTTTAACAGGACATAGCGGTCAAGGTGCTATTTCAATCGATATGAATACATTTATTGCAGTTTCTGCAATTTCAATGTTAACTGGTACTATGCTTTTAATGTGGATTGGTGAACAAATCACACAAAAAGGTATTGGAAATGGTATCTCATTAATTATTTTTGCTGGTATTGTGTCTGCAATTCCAAGTGCAATTGGTGGAACTATTGATTTAGTTAACAATGGACAAATGAACTTCTTGGTTGTTATTGCAATAATAGTTATTATTGTGGCAACTGTTGGAGCTATTATTTATGTTGAATTAGGTGAAAGAAGAGTTCCTGTATCATATTCTAGAAAAGTAATGATGCAAAATCAGAAAAAAAGAGTTATGAATTATATTCCTATAAAAGTGAATTTAAGTGGAGTTATTCCAGCAATTTTTGCAAGTGCTATTTTGATGTTTCCAGCAACTGTGTTACAGGGTTCACAAAATAAATATTTGATAATGATTGCTGATTATTTAAGTCCGCACTCATATACTTTTAATTTATTTATGTTTTTATTTGTAGTTTTCTTTGCATTCTTTTATGCATCAATTACATTTAATGCAAAAGATATTTCTGAAAACTTAAAAAAACAAGGTGGATTTATTCCAGGTGTAAGACCAGGAGCAAGTACAGCTGAGTTTTTAAATGAAGTAGCAAGTAGATTAACTTTTTGGGGTGCGATTTACATGGGATTGATTTCAACTTTACCTTGGCTTGTTGTAAAAGCTATGGGAGTTCCTTTCTATTTTGGAGGGGTTGCTGTACTAATTGTTGTACAAGTTGCTATTGATACTATGAGAAAAATTGAAGCTCAACAATATATGAATAAATATCAAACTTTAAGTGCGGTTGGATTATAAAAATGGCAATCCCATTAAGAAAACCAAATGAAATAGAAAAACTTCGAGATGCAAATATTGTAGTAGCAAAAACATTAAACTTTTTAAGCAAATCAGTTAAAGCTGGTATGACTTTAAAGGAAGTTGATACAATGGGGGAAAAGTTTCTAAGAGATTTAGGAGCTAGACCTTCATTTAAAGGCTTATATGGTTTTCCTGCTGCTATTTGTACTTCACTTAATGAAGTAATTATCCATGGAATTCCAACTGATATTATTTTAAAAGAAGGTGATATTTTAGGTCTTGATATTGGTACTGAAATTGATGGTTGGTATGGTGATTCAGCTATTACTATGCCTATTGGAAAAGTTTCAAAAGAAGATGAAGAATTAATTGCTTGTTCAAAAGATGCTTTATATTATGCTATTGATATTATTCAAGAAGGTATGAGATTTAAAGAATTATCTAAAGCTATTGAAGATTTCATTGTATCAAGAGGTTATCAACCACTAGTTAGATTTTGTGGACATGGTATCGGAAGAAAACCACATGAAGAGCCAGAAATTCCTAATTACTTAGAAAATGGAAATGCAAAATCTGGTCCAAAAATCAAAAATGGAATGGTATTTTGTATAGAGCCAATGATTTGTTCTAAAAACAGAAATCCTGTTATTTTAGAAAATGGTTGGGACGTTGTGTCTGCTGATGGGCTAAGAGGTAGTCATTACGAACACACAGTTGCTGTTATTAATGGTAAAGCAGTTATTTTAAGTAATTCTGAAGATTAAGGAGAAAAAGTGGCAAAAGATGATGTAATAGTAGTAGATGGAAAAGTAATTGAAGCTTTACCAAATGCTATGTTTAGAGTTGAATTAGATAATGGACATGTAGTTTTATGTCATATCTCAGGAAAAATGAGAATGCACTATATTAAAATTTTACCTAACGACACTGTAAAAGTAGAAATAACACCTTATTCATTAGATAAAGGTAGAATCACTCACAGATATAAATAGTTTTATTTATATCAAAATTAAATAAGGAATTTTTTTCCTTATTTTTTATTCAAAAAAATTTAAAATCCCAAATATAAAAAACTATGAAGCCAAAATCTATAATACTTCGCACACTTTAAAAAAGTTATACTATAAAATTAAGCTCCATAACTTTGCATACTAATTTATTCTATCTTTTGTTAGAATAATTTCTTTTTCTATTAAATTTTTCTGTTCCAGTAACAATTCTAAATGTTTTTTTAATACCTCTTTATTTTTATACGATTCTATAATAAATTCAAAAAGTTTAGGTCTATTTTTTTTCCAATTATGTAATGTTGTTTTATTTACTTCTAAATCAAATTCTAGTTTTCTTAAACTAGGTGCAGTCATTTTCTTTCCAATCCCAAGCTTTTTTTGTATTTTATAAAATATTGGAACAAAAGTCAAGTATTTTTTATATTTTATATAAATTATTGGAACAAATATTTGTTCAAGAAAGATTTATGTACAATTTCATATGACAAAATTAGTAAAAAATCGTGTATTGAATCAGTTAAATTATTTAAAATCATTTGGTTATGAATATCATGAATCTTTGGATTTCTTTTCAAATAATATTAAAAATGTAAAGTTACCTAATAATATCAATGACTTAAGTATTAGTGTAAGTCATTGTTATTTATGTGAACTTTCTAAATGTCGAAAGAATATATTATTTGGATATGGTAATACTAATTCCAATATTATGTTTATTGGTGATGAGCCAAGTAATAGTGAAGATGAAATAGGTTCATATTATGTTGGAAAAAGTGGAGAGTTGCTTATAAAAATGATTGAAAATGTACTTAATATAACTAAAGAAGATGTTTATTACACTACTTTGGTTAAATGTAAAAGTACAAATGGTTTGAATAATTCAAATATTGAAACTTGTCATGATTATTTACTAAAACAAATTGAGTTGATTAAACCCAAATTGATTGTTGCGCTTGGAGAAAAAACTTATTTGTACTTATTAAAAAATGGAGATAATTTTTCTCAAATTAGAGGGAAAGAGTTAGCTTTTAATGGTATTTCATTAATAACTACATTTTCACCAACTTTTTTATTAAGGAATCCATCTTCTAAAAAAGATGCATATTATGATATGTTAAAAATAAAAAATTACATGGAGAGTTTAAATTGAAGCAAATAATTGCCCTAATAATACTTGTATTTGTATTTTTTGGTTGTACTCAAAGACAAACAGTACAATTAAAAATGCCAAATAAACAAAATACATTTGCAAAACCTGCAAAAACAACGCCTGTTAAAGAGGATAAGATAACTGTTGTTCAAGAGTTAGAACCGATAGATATTGTTGAATCAGATAATAAAGGTAAGATAATAAAAGAAGAACCAATTGAGTATGAAGTAGCTCCAATAATTGAAGGTGATAAAATAGAAAATCAAAAAATTTCTGCACCAAAAGGTTCTTCTGAAAACGAAATAGAAAATAAAATTGAAATTGACACTACAAAGGTTAAAATGAAAGTTGCTTTCCTTTACCCCTCAAATTTAGTTTCAAAATATGCTAAATCATCGATAAATACCGTTTCAGGGTATTTGTCGCATCAAGATTCTGATTATGAATTAGTTGTAATTGATACAGAAAATGAGAGTGCAAGTAGAATAGATTCAGCATTTCAGGAAGTAAAAAAATCAAATATTAAAAATGTAATTGCTTTATTTACACCCAATGCTGTTGGAACTTTAAATAATGTAGTTTCAGGTGATTTAAAAGTTTATTTACCTCTTATTGAAAAAAAAGAAGTTTCTTCTAGTAATAGTAGTTTGATTTTTGGCTCTATTTCTTATGATGAACAAGTAAAAAAATTGATAAATTATTCAAGTGGGAATAATGTCATGTTTTATCAAGATTCATATTTAAGCTTAAAATTAAAAAAATCTTATGAATCAGTAGTTTCTGATACAAGATTAAAAAAAGAGATAAGTAAGCATGAAAATAATTTTAAAGGTATAGTAACAGGTTCTGGTTTAGCTAACTCAACACTATTTTTAAATACTGATATTGTAAAAACTTCACTGATTTTATCACAATTAAGATCTTATGATGTTTATCCAAAAGCAATTCTTTCTACGCAGCTTAGTTATGACCCTTTATTAATGACATTAACACAAGATAAAGATAGAGATAAATTAATTGTGGCTAATTCAATTGATGTTGTTGATAAAGAGTTAAGAGATGAGATTGCAACTTCTGGTGGAAATATAGTTTATGAATGGGTTGATTATTCAACCTTAGTTGGAATAAATTATTTATACTATGGGAAAAACTCAAGTTTAGTTCCTACAAAAATAGAAAATAATCAAGCAATGTATAATCCTCGATTATTTAGAAGTACAGAATTTGGCTTTTCAGAAATTAAGTAAAAATTAGATAAAATCGCGAATATTTATGTGAATGGAGATTAGAATTTGAGAACTCATTATTGTGCAGATGTAACTGAAGCTAAAATAGGTGATACTGTAACTGTTGCTGGTTGGGTAAACAGTAGACGAGACCACGGTGGAATTATATTTATAGATTTAAGAGATAAAAGTGGATTAGTTCAACTTGTTGCTGATCCAAGTGATAGTAAAGATGCTTTAGTAATTGCAGAAACTGTAAGAGATGAATTCGTTTTAATAGCAACTGGTATTATAAGAGCAAGAGGTGAGGGACTTGAAAATCCTAATCTAAAAACTGGTAAAATCGAAATTGTTTTAAAAAATTTATTTATTGAAAATAAATCAAAACCAATGCCTTTTGATATTAATGATGAAAAAGTAAATGATGAAATTAAATTAAGAAATAGATTTTTAGAATTAAGATCAACAAAATCATTTAATATTTTTCAATTAAGATCAAAAGCAGCTATTCAAGTTAGAAATACACTTGATGAATTAGGTTTCTTAGATGTTGAAACTCCTATTTTAACAAAATCTACACCTGAGGGAGCTAGAGATTATTTAGTTCCATCAAGAGTTCATCCAGGTGAATTTTATGCACTTCCTCAATCTCCACAGTTATTTAAACAACTTTTAATGGTTGCAGGATTTGATAAATATTTTCAAATTGCAAAATGTTTTAGAGATGAAGATTTAAGAGCTGATAGACAACCTGAATTTACTCAAATAGATGTTGAAATGTCTTTTTGTACACAAGATGATGTTATTGCAGTTGCTGAGCGATTAATCTATGATGTATTTACAAAATGTGGTAAAACAGTTCCTAAAACTTTTAAAAGAATGAAATATTCAGATGCTATGGAAACATACGGTTCTGATAAACCTGATTTAAGAATTGATATGCCACTTGTTGATGTTATTGATATTTTTGCAAATTCAACAAATGAAATCTTTGCAGAAATTGCTAAAGATAAAAAGAACAATAGAATTAAAGCTTTAAAATGTAAAAATGGAGATAATATCTTCTCTAAGCGACAAATGAAAGGTTTTGAAGAGTATGTTACAAAGTTTGGAGCTAAAGGTTTAGGATACTTCCAAATGAAAGAAGATGGATTAAAAGGTCCATTAACTAAATTCTTCTCTGAATCTGATTTAGAAGAAATCGTAAAAGTTACTGAACTTGAAGTTGGTGATGTTGTATTCTTTGGAGCTGGAGCTAAAAAAGTAGTTTGGGATTATATGGGAAGATTTAGATTATTCCTAGCAAATGAAATGAATATTGTTCCTGCTGATGCTTTAGAATTTTTATGGGTTGTAGATTTTCCAATGTTCGAAGTTGAAGATGGAAGAACAAAAGCTTTGCACCATCCATTTACTATGCCTAAATCACTTGAAGATACATCTGATTTAGAAGCTATTGAATCAATCGCTTATGATATTGTTTTAAATGGTACAGAGCTTGGTGGTGGAAGTATTAGAATTCATAAAGAAGAAATTCAATCAAAAGTATTTGAACTTATGGGAATCTCAAAAGAAGAAGCAAAAGAAAAATTTGGTTTCTTACTTGATGCACTTCAATATGGAGCTCCATCACATGGTGGATTTGCAATGGGTCTTGATAGAATGATAATGTTATTAGCAGGAACTGATTCAATCAGAGATGTAATAGCATTCCCTAAAACTCAAAAAGCACAATGTCTATTAACTCAAGCTCCATCATCAGTTGATGAAGAGCAATTAAAAGAGTTGGGTATTAGACTTAGAAAAACAGTTTCTGAACTTTAGTAATTGTTTAGTTTAAATTGGAGAAAATAATATATTGGTTAGAATAATTCTTATATTGTTATTTCCTCTTTTTCTTTTTTCAAAGAATCTAGTTGTTACATATTTCCCTTTGGAAACTCATCTTGTGAATAAAATTGCACAAAAAGAGGTAAGAACAAGGGAAATTACAAGTAGATATTTGAATACTTATAAAGAACTTCCTCTTTCAGAACTTTCTAAATTAGCTAATACAAAAATATTTTTTCATTTTGGTTTAGATGTTGAAAAACAATATGCTGAAGCTTTATTAAAATATAATCCTAAATTAATAGTAGTTGATATTTCTTCTAATATAAATAAAATAAAAAACAATCCTTATGTTTGGACTGATCCCCTTAATTTGAGAGTTGTTGCAAAAAATATTTATGATACATTTGTAGAATATGACAAAAGTAAAGAGAGTTATTATAAAGAAAATTATGAAAAATTTCTTGATGAAATTGATCAAACTTTTTTAACAATTAAACAAAAAATAAATAATTGTGAAGTTCAACATATCTATGTTTTTGATAATTATTGGGAATATTTTGCAAAAAGATTTGGAATAGTAACTACTTTTAGAGAAAAAAAGAATTTAAATGTTACAGAAATTTCACAATTAAATGAATATACCAAAGATAAAAATATTACAAAATTATTATTTTCGAAAGATGATAAACAAGATTTTATTACTTCACTTACAAAAAATTTAAATATTAATGCCATAGAAGATAATATTTTCAATGATTTTTGGCAATTAAATATTCTAGATTTTACACAGCATCTCACAGAATAAATACACAAAAAAATTATATTTTCTAATAGACTACTTTTTATACAATAGTATATATATTAAATAAAGTTTAATATATATAATTAAATTTACACTATTTGAAGGTTTAGGAAATAATTAAAATGTTAAAAGATATAGTAAATTATAAAGGTATAAATGTAAAAAAAGAGTTATATCCAATTATCAAATATATTGAAGATGTAGATAAATATAAAGATGAATTGGGAACATTAAGCTCTTCGTGGGATATGTTGGCACTTTTGGGACAACTAGGTGACATAAATATTGATATTGGAAAAACAAAAGAAAACTTTTTAAATTTAACTTCAACTTTATTAAATCACTTAAGTGAACAACAAATCAAAAAAGTTACCCAAGAGATGAAGTTTAAAGCAAGTGTTGCAATTGATGTATTAATTAGAAATTTGTTTGAGCGAACTGCTGATATTGGATTTTTAGCAACAGATAATGATATTAGAATTTTTATACAAACTTATGTTTCAAAATATAATGATGAAAGTTTGATTTTACGGCAAAATATTCAAAAAAGATTTAAAGAATATGTTTCAAAATATTCTGTTTATTTTGATATTGTTTTACTTGATACCTATGGAAAAGTAATGATGCGATTAAATGATGATATTAAAGTAGAAAAAGTTGAAACATCATTTGTTCAAAAAGTATTAAATTCAAATGAAGATTTTGTTGAAACTTACAAATATCATGATTTTATTCCACAATATAAAAAATCACTTGTTTATTCATATAAAGTTACAAAAACAGATGATTCATCTTCTGAAAATTTGGGAGTTTTAGCCCTTTGTTTTAGGTTCACAGATGAAATGAAAGGAATTTTCAATAATCTTGTTGACCCAAAAAATAAAGAGTGTTTAACGATTTTGGATGAAGATGGTTTTGTAATTGCAAGTAGTGATAAAGACCATATAGATTTAGGGGTGAATTTACCAATAGTATTAAATGAGAATTATAAAATTGTATCTTTTAAAGGTCGAGATTATTTAGCAAAAACTTGTAAAACAAATGGTTATCAAGGATTTTATGGACTTAAATGGTATGGACATATTATGATTCCTTTAGATTATGCTTTTTTAAGTGATGACTTAAATCCTTTAAATGTGGATTATAATGTGATTAATTCTATGATGGATAATGAACAACATTTTTCAAAAGAGTTAAAAGAAGTTTTCTACAAAAGTAAAACAATCCAAGATAATTTAGGTCGAGTAATTTGGAATGGAAATATTGCACAAAGTAAACTAAATTCACTTAATAGAGAATTTTCAAAATCACTTTTAAATGAAATTGGAGTTACTGGAAATAAAGCAAACTCGTCACTTAGTAATCTAAATCAAACTATTATCTCTTCAATAGTAAAAGATAGTCAATTTTTATCTTCACTTGCCATTGATATTATGGATAGAAATTTATATGAAAGAGCGAATGATTGTAGATGGTGGGCATTAACTTCATATTTTAAAGAAGCTTTTGATGATTATGGAAGTTTATTAGGTAAAAAAGATGAAATTACAACTATTTTACACTATATAAATGGTTTATATACAGTTTATACAAATATTTTAGTGTTTGATAAAAATGCAAAAGTAATTGCAGTATCAAATAGGAATTATGAATATTTAATTGGAAAAATATTAACTCAAGAGTGGGTTGAAAAAACTCTACGATTAAGTGATACTTCAAAATATTGTGTTTCAAAGTTTGAGAAATCAGCACTTTATGAAAATGAATCAACATATATTTATAGTAGTGCAATTCGTTCTTCTAAAGATGAAAAGATTATTAATGGTGGAATTGCACTTGTTTTTGATTCAACTCCTCAATTTAATTCTATGCTTGATGAGTGTTTACCAAAAGATATAGATGGAAATAAAATATCAGGTGTTTTTGCAATTTTTGCAAATAAAGATAAACAGATTATTTCATCAACAAATAGCGATTTTGAAGTAGATAGTTATTTAAATTTGGATGATAAATTTTTTACTTTAAAAAATGCTCAACAATCTAGTCAAATTATTGAGATGAATAATGATTATTATGCAGTTGGAATTAAATGTTCAAATGGATATAGAGAGTACAAAAGTAGGGTGGATGATTATAAAAATGATGTTTTATGTTTTGTATTTATTTATATTGGGAAAAAAGAATGTAATGTATTCTTAGATAGTTCTAAATCAAAATTCTTAACTACATCAAAAGCAAAATATACTCCAACAAGTGTGGAATTGGCAACTTTTTATTTAGGTAAAAAATTATTAGCTGTAAATGCTAAAAATGTAATAGAATCAATAGGAATTGAAGAACTTCAAGAGTCAATAGATATGGATAAAAAGAATCATTTTAAAGGAATGGTTTTACATAAAGATAAATTAGTATCAGTTTTAGATATTAGAGATTTTATAAATGAAGAAATCACTGATGAAAAACTAACTAATATTATTTTAGTTGAATATGATAAAGACAATATTGAACATTGTGTTGGGATTTTAGTATCTTCTTTAGAAACAGTAAGTGTTGTGGAAGAAAAATCTATTCAACATATTCAAAATCATTTTTTAGGAAGCGGAACTTTAGTTGAAAGTATTGTTGAAATAAATGACTTAGAAGTTTCAAAAGTTGCCATGGTTTTGGATATTAAAAAGCTAGATGATAATTTGACAAAAAGAGCATAAAATTTTCCATAGTATGGGTTAAAATATATTTGGGCACAATACGAAAAAACTAATATATTTTAAAGAAGAAAAATGAGTAATATTAATAAGCCAAATAAATTTTTACCTACAACTAAAGAAGAGATGAAAGAGAGAGGTTGGGAGGAACTTGATGTAGTTCTAATCACCGGAGATGCATATATAGATTCTCCATTTATGGGAATTGCAGTTGTTGGACGAATTCTTGAAGACATGGGTCTTCGTGTGGGAATTATCGGTCAGCCAGATGTTAATAGTGATGTTGATGTAAGTAGAATGGGCGAACCAAAACTTTTTTGGGGAGTAAGTGGTGGAAGTATAGATTCTATGGTTTCAAATTATACAGCAACAAAAAGATATAGAAGTACCGATGATTATACACCAGGCGGGAAAAATGATAAAAGACCAGATAGAGCAACTTTAGTTTATACAAATCTAATAAGAAGATATTTTAAAAATACTGTTCCTATTGTTCTTGGGGGAATAGAGGCAAGTTTAAGAAGGCTTACACATTATGATTATTGGAGTGATAAACTACGAAAACCAATATTATTTGATACAAAAGCTGATTATATGGTTTATGGAATGGCTGAACAAGCTATTATAGATTTGGGAAATTATTTAAAAGAGGGGAAAGACCCACGAACTATAAAAGGGCTTTGTTATATCTCAAAAGAACCTATTGAAGAATATATTCAAATTCCATCACACAAAGAGTGTTTAGATGAAAAAGAGAAATATATAGATTTATTCAAAACTTTTTATGATAATAATGATCCTATTTATTCAAAAGGTCTTTGTCAAGAAGTAGATGGACGATATTTAATTCAAAATCCACCAAGTCGTCATATGGAAGAAAATGAGATGGATAAAATTGCATCTTTCCCCTATCAAAGAGATGCTCATCCATATAATACAAAAGATGGAAAAGTGAAATGTCTTGAAACTATTAAATTTTCAATTATGACACATCACGGCTGTTGGGGTGAATGTAACTTTTGTGCAATAGCAGCTCATCAAGGTCGAACTATAAGAACAAGAAGTGAAGCAAATATTTTACAAGAAGCAAAACATTTTACAACGCTAAAAGATTTCAAAGGAATCATTTCAGATGTTGGAGGACCAACTGCAAATATGTATGGATATGAGTGTGTAAAAAAAGAGACTTTAGGAACTTGTATTGAAAATAAAAGATGCGTGGATGCACATAGACTTTGCCGTACTATGAAAGTTGACCATAGCAGAAATATTCAACTTCTAAAAGATATAAGAGCAATTCCTGGAATTAAAAAAGCATTCGTGGCTTCAGGTGTTAGATATGATTTAATTACAGCTGATAAAAAACATGGATATGAATATCTAAAAGAGATGGTAGATCATCATATTTCAGGTCAAATGAAAGTAGCTCCTGAACACACAAACGATGAAGTTTTACATCATATGGGAAAACCAGGGAAACAAACACTGATTGATTTTAAAGCTATGTATGACAAACTAAATAAAGAATCAGGGAAAAAGCAGTTCTTGACATATTATTTGATTGCAGCGCATCCTGGATGTGAAGAAAAGCATATGCATGAGTTAAAACAGTTTACAACCCATGAGTTAAAAATGAATCCAGAACAAGCTCAGGTTTTTACTCCAACTCCTGGAACTTATTCAGCTGTTATGTATTACACAGAACTTGACCCATTTACAAAAAAGAAAATTTTTGTTGAAAAAGACCAAAGAAGAAAAGAGAAACAAAAAGAGATAGTTGTAGCAAAAAATCAATTTGCCTGTAAAAGTAAAAAAAGTGCTAGTTCAGGAATGCAAGGTTAGATTATTTTTTAATAATCATGAGTTAAAAAAAAGGGCAACTATTTTTAATAGTTGCCCTTTTTTATTTTTGTAAAAATTAAGAGAATTATTTAAGTGCCAATAACATATCAGTTGTAACTTCTGAAACATCTTTTGTTCCATCAAGTTCAATAAATACACCCATTTTTGTATAAAAATCAATAAGTGGTGATGTTTGTTCATGATATGCGTTTAGTCTGCTTATTACCGTTTCAGCATTATCATCTTTTCTGATGATTAATTCGCCATCACAATAATCACAATTAGATTCTTTTTTAGATGGATTGAACTCCACATGAAAAGAAGCTCCACATTTAGAACATACTCTTCTTCCTGTGATTCTACCAACAATTAATTCATCTGGAACATTTAATGAAATTACTTTATCAAGTGAAATCTTCATATTTGACATTAATTCACCTAAAGCAACTGCTTGAGCTAGAGTTCTTGGAAAACCATCAAGAATAAAACCATCTTTACAGTCAGCCTCAGCCAATCTATCTTTAATAATACCAATAATAGTTGAATCAGGAACTAATTTTCCCTCATCCATGAATTTTTTTGCTTCCATTCCCATATCTGTTTTATCAACAATCGCAGCTCTTAAAATATCACCTGTTGAGATTTGTGGAATATTATATTTCTCAATTAGAAATTTTGCTTGTGTCCCTTTTCCAGCACCTGGTGCACCAAATAGCATTAAATTCATACTTGTTTCCTTAGTTTTTTCGTATTGTATAGAAAAAGGTTTTAATAATAGATAAGCTTTTAATAGTACATAAAGAATTTAAATGATTTTTGATACAATCACACCTTATAAATTCAAAGGGCATAGATGAAAAAATTATTTTTAATTATTGGAGCACCTGGAAGCGGTAAAACTACGGATGCAGAATTAATTGCTGCAAAACACAATAATATCACTCATTATTCAACTGGAGATATGTTTAGAGCTGAGGTTTCAAGCGGAAGCCAAAGAGGTGAAATAATCAATACTTTTATTAGTGCTGGAAATATTGTACCAATTGATATTGCAATTGAGACAATTTTAGGAGCTATTAAAACAGCATCAACAGATATTGTAATTATTGATGGTTATCCTAGAAGTATCGAACAAATGGTTGAACTAGATAAATATTTAGTAAATGAGAATGAAGTAGAACTTGTAAATGTTATTGAAGTTGAAGTTAGTGTTGAAGTAGCCCGAGATAGAGTATTAGGTCGTTCTCGTGGTGCTGATGATAATGTTGAAGTATTTAATAACAGAATGAAAGTTTATCTTGATCCTTTAGAAGAAATCCAAGAGTTTTATACAGCAAAAAATTTATTAAAAAAAATAAATGGTGAAAGAACTATCGAAAAAATAGTAATTGAAATGGATGAATATATCCAATCGAAAATATAAATTATGCTAGAAAAAAAAGTAAATTTTTATAGTGTAATAATCGGAACAGAACTTCTAAATGGGCGTCGTAAAGATGCCCATTTTGCATTTTTAAATCAACAACTTCTTAGTCGTGGTTGGGAACATAAAGCCTCTTTTGTAATAGCTGATGATACTAACTTAATGAAAAATATTTTTAATCTAATAAAATCAGATCCAAATTCTGTAATGTTTTGTTTTGGAGGAATTGGTGCAACTCCTGATGATTATACAAGGGAAGTAGCTGCAAATGTTTTTACTGATGAAAAAATGGAATTTCACGAAGAATCAAAAAGTAGAATCATAAATCAATTTGGTTCAGAAGCTTACCCACACAGAATAAATATGGCATATCTGCCAAAAAATGCAAAACTTCTTACAAATGTAGTAAATAATGTAGCAGGATTTTACCTAGAAGATAGATTTTTTTTCACTCCAGGTTTTCCATCAATGAGCCAAGCTATGGTTGTTGAAGCCTTAGATTTACTATATCCCAAATCACAAGAGAAATACAGATGTGTAATGACCATTGATTGCAGTGAAAATGACTTGATTGACATTATGAAAAAAATGCCCAAACATTTAGATTTTGCATCTTTACCTAGATTTATAGGGGATACTAGAAAAGTAGTAGTTAGTCTTGCTGGATATGATAAAGATGAGGTTAATAAATGTTTTCAACTGTTTATAGATTTTTGTGAAAATAATGGGATTGAGTTTGTTTTTAGTGATATGTGTTTTTAATTTTATTTAACAGGCTCATTATAATCCCCAATTCTAAAACCTTCATCTTTTGGATATTTGAATAAATTATAATCATTCCAAACTTTTACACAAAATTTATTACCTTTTTCATATTCACTTTTTGCAAAGGCATTTGCTCTTCCAAAATTTGGAAAAACTCCCGTCCCACTTGCGTACATATATGAAATATAGCAGTTTGCTTCGTACTCTTTTTGTTTTGAAGCTAGTTTGAAATAGTATAAGGCTTTTTCATAGTCTTTTGCTACGATTTCTCCTAATAAAAAGAATCGTCCAATCATAAGTTGAGCTTTTGCATGATTTTGATTTGATGCATCTACAAAAGTGTTATAAGCTTTTTTTTCATCATAAAATATTGTTTTATTTGAAAGATAGAGTTTTGCTAAAATATATGTAGATTCACTATTTCCTAAATCAGAAGCTTTTTTTAAAAGTTCTTGAGCCTTATTTATATTTTTTGCAATTTCATCACCTTTTAGATAAATAAGTGCCAATTCATGCATTGCTTGAGGATTATTTTGCTCTACTAATTCTTTATATGCACCAAAAGCTTTTAGACTTCCTTGAACTTTTTGAATAGCATTAGCTTCTTCAAAAGTCATGGCATTTAAAAAACTTCCTAAAAACAATAAAAAAAGTAGAGTTTTTTTCACACTATTTCTTTTTTTATAAATGGACTTAGGGTTGTTGTAATTTCGTATGTGATGGTATCGTGTAATTTTGCCAAGGTATGAACATCATCAAAAATACAAACATCCTCGTCTTTTGTGTTTAGTGAAAGATTATCCATAGAAACACGACCTAAGACTTTATAACCTTTTGGTGTTGTGTAAGCCGTTCTTTCATTTAATCTTAAAAATCCATCTCCATAACCTAAATCATAAGTTGAAACCGTCATATCTTCACTTGCAGTGAATGTTCCGCCATAACCAACACTTTGTCCTTTTTTTAACTCTCTTGTTGCTAATCTTGAAGCCCAAAGCGACATAACGGGTTTTAAAACAGGGAAATTAAAAACTCCTGCATTATCTAAATATCCATAAGTTGCAATACCAACTCTTGCAAAATCTTCGTCAAAATCAGTAGTTCTAAAAAGTGCTGCTGAATTACAAGAGTGGAATGCTGGAATCGGTAAAGAAAGTTTTTCACATATTGCTTTTACATTCTCTTTTACGCCTTTAAATACGGACTTTTGCCAGTAAAAATCAGTTGTTAATTCATCTGAATTTTTATGATGAGTGAAAACACCAGTGATTTTAATATTTCTTTCTCTAAGCCCTAAAATAGCCGTTTCTATCTCTTCTGGCATTACACCATTTCGGTGCATTCCCGTATCTACCTTGATATGAACATTTATATTTTCAGGTAAGTTTTTTATAGCATCAAGGCTATTTAAAGCTATGTGAAAAGTATGTGAATAAGTGTGAATATCTTTTTGTGCAAGGATTAAAATATCATCAAATAATTTCTCAATTACCAAGGCTTCTTCTATTGATTTCACTACTGCTTTTTTGATTCCAAATTCACTTGCCATTGTTGCAATTTCTAAAAGTCCATGACCGTAAGCGTTATCTTTTAAAACAACAGCAACCTTTTCAACTGAACCTGTTTGTTTTGAGATAATACCAAAATTGTAAAGTAAATTTTTTTTATTTAATAAAATTTTTGCCAAAATTAATCCTTCGGATTTGTAAAATAATTTAATATAGTTATTGCATCTTTTTCATTTAAAACATTTTTTAATTCATCAAAAGTTGCATTTCGGATTTTCTCAAATTCTCCAAAATATAAAAGAAGTTTTTTGATTTTTGCTTCTCCTATTCCTTTGATTTGTAACAGTGAAATTTGTTTATCTTCTGCTCTTTTTTGTTTTTTATGAAAATTGATTACAAATCTATGCGCTTCATCTCTTTGTCTTTGCACAAATTGTAATCTTTTATCACTTGTTGATAATTTAAAATTTTTAAATTCACCATTTTTTTTATCTTTATAGTGAATAATATCTTTTGCTGCACCTTTTGCTCTATGAGCTTTGGCGTCGATTTTCTCTTTTGCAACTGCAATTATATCAAGATTTACTCCAACTGATAACACAATATCATAGGCTAATTTTAAAAGTGTTTCTCCTCCATCTATTATCCATAAATCTGGTGCTGGGTTTTTCTCAAAACTTTCAACTCTTCTTATTAACATCTCTCTCATTTGTGAATATTCATCTTTTGATTCAAGATTATAATGTCTAAAAGATTTTTTTTCAAAAGAGTTTAACTCTTCACTCCAAACAACCATAGCACCCACGGTCGCTTGTCCCATCATATGTGAGTTATCATAACTTTCAACTCTATATGGAAGAGTTTGCAAACTAAATAAATCTTTTAACTCTTCATAAATACTTGTTTGATTTTTGCTTGAATCAATTCGTAAAAGTTCATCACAATTACTAAGAGCAATTTGAACAATATCTTTTTTCTTATCTTTTTTTGGATTTATAATTTTTATTTTTTTATTAAATTTTACTTGTAAAAACTCTTCAAGTTCAATCGTATCAGATAACTCAATTCCAACTAAAATCTCTTTTGGTAAAAGAGGAATTTCATTATCATAATAGTTGATAATTGCTCTTTTATAAGCTTCTTCAAAATCAAATTCAAACTCTTCATCAAAGTTATCAATCTTTAAAAAGTCATGACTTGAAGATGCTATTTTCCCATCTCTTATGAACATTCGAACGATTACTGCTTTTTTGTTTGAAGCAGTTATTGCAAAAATATCTATATCTTCGTTTGTTGTTAAATCAATTCCTGATTTTATTTGAGATTTTTCTATGGTTTTTATTCTATCTCTTATCATCATTGCATCTTCAAATCTAAAATCATTCGAATATTGCAACATTCTTTCGTTTAATTTTGAGATTAATTTAGTTTTATTATAGATGTATTCTAAGGCATTTTCTACTATTTTTGCATACTCTTCTTTTGATATTTTATTTTCACATGGAGCAAAGCATTTTTTTATTTGGTAGAACAAACAAGCAGTTTTTCCTTTAATACAAGATTTCTTTTGTACCAGAGGAACTATTTCATAAATGCTATCAAGCATATCTTTTGCACCCGTTGAATAAGGTCCAAAATATTTGATATTTTTGCCTTTATGGATTTTTCTTGTGATTTCCAGTCTTGGAAAATCTTCACCATAATCAATGACAATATAAGGATAAGTTTTATCATCACGAAGCAAAATATTATATTTTGGTTTTAGTTGTTTGATTAAAGAGTTTTCCAAAATCAAAGCATCGTGTTCACTTGGAACAACAATCCATTCTAAACTTTTAACTTCGCTAATCATTTTATAAATTCTTGCACCTAATTTATCAGCAGGAAGAAGTTTTGGAGTGAATTTAAAATAAGATTTAACTCTGTTTTTTAGAACTTTTGCTTTTCCGATATAAAGTAAATGACCATTTTTATCAAAGTATTGATAAACACCTGCATCATTGGGAAGTTGTTTGAGTTTGTCTAGTAGATTCATTAGGCAATAATAGCAAAAAGAGGTTAAATATCTCTTTTAAATATTTGCTTCAAACCAAAGTTTACAGAAACTATCATAAATAATTTTGTAGTGTTTTAGTTTTATTTTGTGATAACTTTTTTTAGTTTTAAAATAGCTATTTAAAACTATTTTTTCTTGATTTTTGTTTAGTTTAAACTCCACACAAATAGAAGCCAAATCAAAAAAACTATCATTAACTCCTGCATATTCCCAATCAATAATTTTGAAGCCCATTTCATTAAAAATTATATTTTTAGGGTTTAAATCATGATGTGTTAATGCAAAATTGTATTTGTATTTTTTTAAAATTTGCAAACTTTTATAACAGTTTTTTATTAGTTTTTTGCTTTTTTTATTTATTAGTTTTTGCGAATAATTTTTTAAATCCAAAAGTAAATCATAAGGTTTTTCTTTTATTTTAAATTTATGAAATTTTTTTACTTTTAAAATCAATTCTTTTAATTCAAAATTTGATAATTTAGTTTTATGAATACCTTTTTCATATTCATAAATCATAAATTTATTATTTAAAAAAATAGGTTTTGAAGCTATGTTTTTTTTGTAAGCTCTTTTTTGAATCTTATATTCAAATTCTCGGCTTATATTTACACTTTCATTTGATTTAAAAACTCTTATCACATAAGATTTTCCGGTAGTTTTTAGAAGATAAGATATATTATTAAAACCTTGATTTTTTAATAACTCAAGGTTTAATAACTCTTCTTTAAAAATAGTATATTTTTTTAATTCTTCAATTGTCAAAACTTAAATACTCTTTTTTCCATTGTTTGTATGCAATCATTGCAAGAAGTGTGTATATCAAAAATAATACAGCCGTTAAATAAAAACCTTTATGAATATAAATATAAATTGAAATTGCATCAATTACAACCCAATAAAGCCAGTTTTCTAATACTTTTTTTGTAAGCATATATGTAGCAAATACAGCAAACACAGTTGTGAAAGTATCTAAATATGCAAAATCAGCTCTTGTATAATTTGCCATAAAATAACCCAAACATAAAGAGATAATTATTAAAATAAATATGATTTTTATATTTGTAAAAAAACTATAACTAGTTATTCCAAGCTCTTTTTCTATTTTTTCACTATTCCCATATTTCCACGAATACCAACCATAAACAGCCATTATTAAATAAAAGATATTTAAAACACTATCCATTAAAAGAGAAGCATCAAAAAATAAAATACTATAAATTAATGTACTAAAAAATGCAGCTCCCCAACACCAAAGATTTTGTTTAATGGCAAGTAATAAATAACTAACTGATAAAAAAACAGCTAACATTTCCCAAGAAGTCATGTAAGATATTGCTTCTTGGATATTATTTGTAAAATTTTCTATTGTAGTTCCTTTATTTTAGAAGTTTTTTTATGTCATCTTCTATTGCTTCAGGTGTAGTTGTAGATGCATATCTATTTATAATATTTCCATCTTTATCAACTAAAAACTTAGTAAAATTCCATTTTATGGCTTCAGTTCCTAAAATACCTTTTTGATTTGATTTTAAAAATTTATAAATTGGAGCTTCATTATCTCCATTTACATCTATTTTTGCGAACATATCAAATTTTACTTCATAAGTTAAAGAACAAAACTCTTTGATTTTTTCATTTGATTCAGGTTCTTGATTTGCAAACTGATTTGATGGAAATCCTAAAACCATAAAATCTTCATTTTTATATTTATCAAAAAGATTTTCTAAACCCTCATATTGGCTTGTAAATCCACATTTACTGGCAACATTTACAATCAAAAGAACTTTTCCTTTATATTTTTCCATTGAAATTTCTTCACCATCTATTGTTTTTACATTAAAGTCATAAATACTCATTTTATTTTCCTTCGCGATTATTGAACTAAAAGTTAGTATCAAAGTTAATATTATTTTTGTAAACATATTTTTCCTTATTCAATTTTTATTTGAAATAAGAGTAATTTTATCGTATTTAGAATTAATTGGTAATATAAATATGTTAATTAATAGAAAGTAAAGATTTTAAATAGAAGTTTATTGCTACTTTTTTGACTTATTCTATCAAATCTCTAATTCTTGATTCAAGTGTTTTTATAACATCAGTTAAATCATTTATTCTTTTCATTTTTTCAGCATTTGTTTTTGTTAAAAGATCAAGTTCTTTTTTTGTAGCAGCTATTTCTAAATTAGCTTCTTTATTTTTATCTGCAAGTATATTTTTTTCTTGTTTTAAGATTGCAATTGTTCTTGTATATTCATCTGATTCTTTACTTTTTACAGTCATGTGTCCTAGGTATTTTTCATCAACATTATGCATTTGCAGTTCATAATGTTCAAGTTGTCTTTGTCTACTTATCGTTTTTGCTTTTTGTTCTTCTAACTCTTCTTGTAATTTAGGAATATATAACTCTAATTGTTCAATTTTATCATTTAGTTCAATTACAAGCTTTTTATATGTAAACTCTTTTTTATTAAATTCTTGAATTGTTTTTATAACTTTTTTTTGAAATTCTCTTTTTTCATTATTTTCTTGAGTTGTAGAAAAACCAATAGTTATATACTCATCTTTGTGATGAGATTTTATTTTAAAAATTGTATTTTTTAAATAAAAAGTTTCTCTGTCTTTTGTGATAAATTTAGTATTTCCTGTCCAAATCTTACCACTTTTTAAGATTTCCCATGTATCATCAATTGATTGTTTATGAATATCTGGATGAATAAGTTCGCTAAAATTAACATTTTTTAATTCATCAAGTGTATATTTTGAAGTAAGTAATAAACTTTTATTTGCAAATGAAATGACACCGTTTTCATCCATTTTATAAATTAATGCTACACCATCAACTGCATCTAAATATGTTTGAAGCTCTTTTTGTTTTTCTTGAAGTTCTGTTTCAAAATAGCTTTTTTCACAAACTTCAGTTATTTTTTTTACAAGAATTAATGTATCTATTGGTTTCATAATATAATTACTAACATTTAAATCAATAGCTTTTTGTAAATTATCAGATTCACTTCTAGCAGTTGTAAAAATCAAAGGAATCACAGTATCTATTTCTCTAATTTTTTCTAACATTTCAAGACCATTCATAATTGGCATATTAATATCAGAAATGATTAAATCAATTTTTTCATTTGTAATTTTTGATTTTTCGTATTTTTCTAATCCCTCAAGACCATTTGATGCTAAAACAACTTCTTTAAAAAGTTTACTTAATATCTTAGCTAGTTTTTCTCTAGCTAACTCTTCATCTTCAACAAAAAGTACTCTTTGATTTTTTAAGAAATCAGGTGTTAACATAGTTTGCCTTTTATTCGTAAGGAGTTATAGATGGTGGAAACTCTTCAAAAGCTTTTTTTATAGAACTGATAATTGAATTTTTGTATTTATAATTTTGCATTGGATTTGAAAATTGTAGATAATCAATAGCTCCTTGCTCAGTTTTCTCTTTTTTATAAACAAAAACCACTTTTTTACCAAGTTTTACACTATTTTCATATAGAAGTTTTGCGTAATCATTTATATATGGGAACTCTTTTTCTTTGATTTTATCTCCCCAACAAAAGAATACAAATTTTCCACTAGGAATTAAATTTGCAGCATCTAAATACATTATTTCCCTATCAAATTGTGTAGTTTGAAATGAGTTGTAACTTTCTAAATCATTATTAAATTTTTCTAATAACACTGGAATATCAATACTTTTTTCTATTAGATTAAATAAATTTCTTATTTCAACTATTTTTCCAGCACAATGTTCTCTCATTGCTTGTTTAAAAACTGTGATATGATTTTCACCTTTTAATTCAATCATTTTCCCAAAATCTTCAAAATTTTGTTCTAGTAAATATTTGTTTGAATCAAATCCAACGGGAGTTACTAAAGGACTATATAAAATTACAGTTCCTATTATGTTTTTTTTTCTATCTTTTGTTGTTTTTATTTTTTCTTTAAACTCTTTAACAGTTAGTTCTTCATCTTCTGTATTAAAATACATATAACTTTCAGTTAAAAAAATCTCTTCATATTTAGTTTCGATTGTTCCAAAATATTGCATTAAATTCCCTTGTTAATTATTAAATATATATTATCAAATATTCCTAAATACCTTGCTTATAATTATCATTTTGATTTTTGATAAATTCTAAGATTCGTACACTCTTTTATAATCTCATTATAATCTATAGTCTTTTTTCAATATTTCAAAATATTTACCATAATTATTTTTGGTGAATAATTTATATTATATCAATTATTTTGATTTTAAACTCTTTTTCTTTTGCTACTTCATTGGTGACCCATCGCTATTGTAATAACATTTGGATTGGTATAAGGCATGATGTTAAATTTAATTTATTTGCCCATTTTATATATTTTAACCCACAAATTAAAACACAAAGAGTTATATTTAGTTATTATTATAATTAATTTAATATGGTCTCATTATTGAGACATACTTGTCAAAAGGATAACTAGTGAAGAAACTGTTTATTTCAATTATAATGTTAGATAATTTCTCTTTGATTGGTTTAAATGCTGCTATTTTAGAGGATTTTAATGATAATGCATCACCTACCGTCCAAAGACTTTTAGATCAAGACCAATTAAATGTTATAGATTCTGACTATCTTAAAAATGATGTTTCAAAAGGAACAAAAGAAATTCAAACTTCAGTTGTTCTGGATACTCAAACTGACACAGCTTCCAATTTATTATTACCACTTACACAAGCTGAACAATCTAAATGGGCTTCATCAGTTGACACAGGATTCAAGGCCAGCGAAAGTCGTCGTATTGGAGAAGTTGATTATTTTTTGCCAATAATTCAGAATGAACGTAGCTTATTGTTTTTAGATTTGAGAACAAATTTTGATAATTTAAGCCAGCAAGAGGGTAATTTTGGTCTAGGATATCGTGCCATGCAAGATAATGGATGGAATTTAGGTTCATACACCTTTTTTGACCGCCGACGTTCAATCGAAGGTAATTATTTTAGCCAAATAACCACAGGACTCGAAGTGCTAGGGGAAAATTTTGATGCGCGTGCCAATGCTTATATACCTATTGGCAATAAAACAAAAGAAGTAGAGAATAGCACCAAGGTTGACCTTTCATCTGGGTCAATCCAAATTTTATCAGGCATTGAAAAAGCCTATCACGGTGCTGATGTCGAATTGGGCTGGCGCGTGCCAATCTTTGATGCCAATGAAAATACAGAAATACGAGTTTATGGTGGTGGTTATTGGTTTGATGCAGAATCTAGTGAATCAATAACGGGTCCTCGTGCCCGCCTTGAATTCCGCCTATACGACCCAATCACTGTTTTACCTGGATCTCGCATCACTTTTAGTGGTGAAGTGCAACATGATGATGCTCGTGGCAGCCAACATTTTTTTGGTCTGAAACTACGTATTCCACTACAAGCAGAAAAAACTGCTAAATACTTGTCGTCACAAGAACGTAGAATGACCGATCCGATTATTCGTGATGTCGATATCGTCACTCAAAGGGCTACTGTCAGCGAACAAGCAACGCTTGGTGGTCAAACGATATCTGGTCTCACAACCATTACTGATGGTGCGACTGCACAATCAGTAATCAATAATGCTGGCACAGGTAAACTAATCGTTTTGAATGGCACAACTACTGTCTCATCACAACTAACTTTAGGAGAAGGACAGACATTGCGTAGCGGTGGCAGTAACGTAACCTTGACTGGTGCTAATAGCGGTCGAACTATTAATTTCTCAATTCCTGGAAGTGCCGGAACTCTGAGTGGATCAGTTGCTGGAACATCAGTACTTTCTTTGTCATCTAATAGCACATTGGATGGTCTTACAGTAGAAAATACTAGTGTGGCAAACAATAGTACTGCTGTCTCTGCTTCTGGAATTTCGGGGGCTAGCATAATTGATTCTAACTTAACAAGTACAAATGGTGCAGCTTTACGTATTGACAACAGTAATTCACTGATTGTAAGAAATAGCAATATTCAGGCAAGTGGATCTCAATCTTCAGCTATTTTAATCAATAATGCAGACAACAGTAGCTTCACAAATAATACAATTAATGCCTCAGGCTGGCGCGGTACATCAATGTCTGTGGCCAACACTTCAGGTCTAAGCCTAACTAATAATACTATCTCCGCTTCAGGTGCAGGAGCAGCTGGATTGTATTTAAATCAAAGCTCAGGTTCAGTTAGTGGAAATACTATCTCAACCTCTGGCAATGGAGATGGTACTACAAACCCTTATGCACTTTGGCTTAATCAAGCTGGAGGAAGTACGATATCGAACAATAATATCACTAGTATTGGACAATACGGGACTACTATCTATGTTGACAACAGCGCTGGTATTACTATAACTGGTAATACTGCTATTGCTAGTGGGTATGTTGGACGTGGCCTGCAATTACTTAACAGTGCTGGTTCTACTATTTCCAACAACATCATTACGACAAAAGACACCAGCCCTGGGGTTGGCTTTTATACAACATCTACTGGTTTGTTTATGGAAAGCAGTGCTAACACAACGATTATAGGTAATACCATCGTCACTAAAGGTGAAAGTGCGGGGATGAACCTACGTTATTCCAACGCATTAAGTGTAAGCGATAACAAGATTACTACTGAGGGTAATCTAGCCATTGGTATGGCGTTGACTGGATCAGAGAATTCTTCAGTTAAAAATAACATAGTATCGACGTCGGGGAACGATTCTCATGGTATTCAGCTTTTTATTAATGCTAATAATACTATTGTTGAAAGTAATACTGTCACTGTTAGTGGTGGAGGCTCAAAGCTTGTTAATTTAAATACAGTTGATAATATCCAAATTATCAACAACCGTCTCACTGGATCTGGTAATGGTGGAGTTTCTTCAAGTAATAGCACCAATCTGACTATCAGTGGAAATACACCTTGAATTTAGCTCAGATATAGCTTTCTCTTCCGTTCTGCCATACTAGACAAGTATGGCAGAACAGGGCAGCAATCGTTCAAACTTTTCAAAATAGAATCGCTTGTAAGTAAAGTTGATGTCAAAATAATGCCAGTGCAATTTAAAATGCGTTTATTTTATTTGCTCTATTATTTTTTAGCCACTCTTCTTGTAATTCTTTACTTTTTTTATTATCAGCTCGTTTGCTTATAAATCTTGATTTAACATGAGTAGTTGTTTCGTCATTTTCATTATAAGTATATGTTAGATTTAAATCAGCTAGTTGTATTGCATTTTTGGCTCTTGTAGCTGCTACATAATAGATATTTAACTCTTCATTTACTCTTAAATATGAGAGTTTATTTTTTGTATTTACTATCTCTTTTTTTGAGATAAAATCATCAGCCATAATAACTTGCTCATATTCTAAACCCTTTGATTTATGGGTAGTTGTAAAAATAATATCAGCATCTTTTTTGTCTGTTACTAAAAACTCTTTTATTTTTTTGTTTATCTCAAAAATATTATCCCCGTAAGTATTGATAAACTTAATAATATTTAAATAATCTTGATTTTTTGTATCTTTTGCAAACTGTTCAAGCTCACTTATTGTTTCAAAATCTTTGATTTCATCTATTGTGATTTTGTCATTTTTTTTCTGTTTTAGATAAAAAATCGAATAAACAGTTTGATTCATAAATGAATAAGAGTTATATCCACCTTCAAAATATACCTTTTTTTTATCGTGGATAAAATAGACTAATTGTTGAATTAAACCAAAAGTACTTCTAGCAATCACACAAAACTGTTTATTAAAATCTATATGATTTTTTCCAATCAAAGTGGTTTTTTCTAAACCTGAAATCTTAAGAGGTTTTGAGGAATTTATCTCATATAAGCTATTAAGATTATTTTGTAAAACTTTAGCAAAGTTATCCCCAAATCTAAAACTTTGTGTTAAATCATATGATGGCAAATCTATTTTATTTAAGGCATTTGTAGCAAATCTAAAAGTATAAATTTGCTGAAATGAATCCCCAACATAAATTCGTCTGCAACTTTGATTTTCAACAATTCCAATCATTACATCTGAAATATCCTGAGCTTCATCCACTAAAATCAAATCATAAGGAAGATTTGTTGATACTTTTTTATTTAAAAAAAACATTTTCAAATAAAAATCGTGAGTTGCATCTATGACTCTATTTTTCATGGCACTTAAAATTGTTTTTAGATGCTCAATAACTCGTTCTTCATTTTTGTTTATTAATTCAAGTATTTTTGCACCTAGTTCTGATTGTTTTTTGTAAGACTCAATTAGTTTTGAATCAAGGGCAATGAGTGAAGAATTACAATAAAAGTTCACTAAATCTTTTATTAAAGCAACATATTCAGGAATTGGATAATAAGCTTTTTGATTTACTGTAAGTTCATGAGTAGTTATTATATTTTCTATAATTTGATTTTTTAAATCATGGGCAAGATTGTAATTATAAGCTTCTATTTTATTATATGCAAGGGAATGGATGGTGCTTATATGCATAAAAGGCAAATTATAAACTTTTAGTTTATCTTGTAGTGAAGTTTGCAAAGATTTATTATATGCCAGATACAAAATTTTTAAATGGGAATTCTTTTTTGCATATTCAAGAAGTGTTGTTGTTTTTCCACTTCCAGCAACTGCATTTATTTTAAATGAGAGTTTATCACTGTTAATTATTTCTTCTTGTTCTTTAGTTAATATCATCTTGCAATTGTAGCAATAAAGACTAAATTATCAATAAAAATTTCACAAATTATTTTTCAATAAATTAGTCAAATTTTTATGATAGAATTATTATATAAAATATACAGGGTGGGAAAGAAAATGAGTATAAGAAATAAAATTGTTGGAGCATTCTTAATATTATTGATGTTATCAATATCATCAAGTATTTATGTTTCATACAATATATCAAATATAGAATCAAATGTAAAAGAGTTATCAGATGTAAATTTCTCTGGGATTACATTTTTACTTGAAGCAGATAGAGACTCTTATCAGTCAAATGTAGCCTTAATTCAGATTATGAATTTGGATGATAATGAAAAAATTAATAAGTTAATTGATAAAGGTGTGAATGATAATTTACTGCAAATTTCTCAAAGATATGAGAAATTTAAAGCTAGATTAGGAACTAAATTATCAGCTAACAAGGATAAATTTAATGAATTTGAGAAAAATTATGCCTTAACAAAAGCTAATAGTGAAAAGATTTTAACTTTAGTAAAAAATAAAAATATTACAGAAGCTAAGAATTTTTATTTTACAACTTATTTAAATGATTATGAAGCAATGAGAGAGTTAATCAATTATTTTACAGATGAAACTTATAAAGTTATTGATACTAATAAAAAAGACACAAGTGATTTAATTGAAGCTTCATTAACTATATTTTTGGTAATTTCTATATTGATAATTTTAATGACTATTATTTTTTCATTTGCACTTGGAAAAAGTATTAATAATTCTATTAAGAAATTAGAAGATGGATTATTGGGATTTTTTGCTTTTTTAAATAAACAAACAAAAGATGTATCAGTTCTTGATACAAGTTCAAATGATGAAATTAGTAAGATTTCAGAAGTTGTAAATATAAATATTGAAAAAACAAGAAAATTAATAGGTCAAGATGAACAATTAATCTCAGATGTTAAAAAAGTAGTTGAAGTTGTAAAAACAGGTAATTTAAGTATTAAAGTAAATGCGAATACTGAAAATGAATCTCTTGAAGAGCTAAAAATAATTTTTAATGAAATGTTAAATGTCGTAGCTCAAAAAGTTTCAACAGATATAAATAAAATTGAGGGTGCATTAACACAGTTTCAAAACCTAAACTTTGCATATAGAATTCCAGAGGCAACGGGACAAACAGCAATTGGCTTAAACTCTTTGGCAAAAGTTATAAGTGACATGTTAGTTTTAAATAAAACAAATGGTTTATCACTTCAAGATAGTGCCGATTATCTTTTAACAAATGTGGATAAATTAAGTAGAGCTTCAACACAAGCAGCAGCAAGTATCGAAGAAACAGCAGCAGCATTAGAAGAAATTACAGGGAATATGGCAAGTAATACACAAAATGTAATACAAATGGTTTCTTATGCAAATGAACTTACAAATTCTGCAAATGAAGGACAAAAACTTGCAAATGAAACAACAGTTTCAATGGATGAGATAAATAATCAAGTAAATGCAATAAATGAAGCGATTACAGTAATTGACCAAATAGCATTCCAAACAAATATTCTTTCATTAAATGCAGCAGTAGAAGCTGCAACTGCTGGCGAAGCTGGAAAAGGATTTGCAGTAGTTGCAGCAGAAGTGCGAAATCTTGCAAGTAGAAGTGCAGATGCAGCAAAAGAGATAAAAGCACTAGTTGGAAATGCTACAAATAAAGCAAATGATGGGAAAAATATAGCTGGTAAAATGATTGCAGGATATGGTGGATTAACAGATAATATCACAAAAACAATGCAACTAATAAAAGGTGTAGAAGTAGCCATAAAAGAGCAACAACAAGGAATAGAACAAATCAATAACGCAATTAATTCACTTGATCAACAAACACAAGCGAATGCAATGGTTGCTAGTCAAACTAAAGATATTGCGAATCAAACACAAAGTATAGCTTTAACTATTGTTTCTGATGCTGATGAAAAAGAGTTTGAAGGTAAACATAATGTAAAAGTAAAGAAATATGATGGAAATGTTGTTGTACAACAAACCACAATTCCAAAATCACAACCTAAAAAAGCTGAATCAAATGTAAGTGTAAAAATTGACTCAAAAAAAGAAGTTAAAAAAGATATTACATCTAATACGAAAGACAATGACGAATGGGAGAGTTTTTAAACTCTGCCAATAAAGTTAACAACTAATCATCTTATTAAAAAATCCTAAATCTATTATTTTAAATAATCTTATTGGTATAATAACACAGATTAAATTTTAGGAAAAAAAATGAAAAAAATAGTTTTAAGTTTAATAGTTATAGTTGGTTTATTTGGGACAATAATTTTAATAAATAAATCTTCAACTCCAACTCCAACAACTACTAGTTCAAATCAGAGTGTTCAACCTGATAAAAAAGAACCTAAAACTGATTTTGAGACTTTAAAAGAGTTAGCTTCAAAAGGTGATGCAAAAGCTCAAAATGAATTAGGTAATATGTATGCAAATGGTTCTGCTGATGCTCAATCTGATAACGAAGCTTTAAAATGGTTTGAAAAATCAGCAAATCAAGGATATGCAGAAGCTCAATATAATCTTGGAACAATGTATCAAAATGCTATTGGAGTTGATCAAGATTTTAAAAAAGCTGTTAAATATTATAAATTAGCTGCAAATCAAGGACACAGCGGAGCCAAAGATAATCTTGAAGCTTTATGTCAAGAAGATTCGTCTCTTTGTAAATAATATTAGGAAAAAGTTTTATCTTTTTCCTTTTTAGAATGAGTGATAAGTTTTTATAAACTATCCAATGCTTGCTCATTAAATCTATATGTTTTGTGTTGAACTTTTACCAAAATATTTTTTTCTGCTAAATCTTTGAAAAGTTTTATAAGAGTTGGTTTTGAAATAGAGAAAATTTCCATAATATCCGTATATGAAGCTATAAAAAGATTTTCATTATCCAAATTATTTATGATATATTTTATAATTGCTACTTGTTTTCCATCTGTTATTGCTGAAATTGTTTTTATAACATTATTATTTTTTAGAATCTCTTTTTGTTGAACAATTGGAAGTAAAATATCATGCAAACTATTTAATAATTCTTTTATATTTATTGGTTTTACTATATAATTTTCAACTTTTAATTTTATAGCATCAAGTAAATATTGCGTATCTGTATGAGCTGTTGTAAGAATTGTAGGAGTATTTATATTTTTGTTTTTTATATGTTTTAAAAAATCAATTCCATTTTCATTTTTTAATAAAATATCACAAATAATAATATCTATTTTTTTGTGTAATAAAATATCCAAAGCTTCATTTGAAGTTTTTACTGCATAAATATTATTTACAAAATCTTCCAATATATCTTTAGTATGTTTTAATAAATTTTCATCATCTTCAAGATATAAAACATTGAAATGATGTAATATATTTAAATCTTTATTTGTCATCTTTATTCTCACTATTTTCATTTTGTAGAGGTATTTTTATTGTAAATAATGAACAATTAAATACTTTTTCATTTTTCATTTTATGAATTATATTTTTGCAAAATATCTCACCATTCATATGTTTTTCAATTATTTGTTTTGACATATAAAGTCCAATCCCAGTTCCAGCACTTTTATATTTTGTTGTGTAATAAGGTTCAAATATGTTAGGAATTATATTTTCAGGAATTCCCCCTCCATTATCCAATATATTAACTATTACATTTTTTTTGTATTTATTTACCATTATTTTGATGATTCTATCATTTTTATCAACATTAGAACATAAAGCATCTTTTGAATTTGAAATAATATTTAAAAATACATGAGATAATTCATTGTAATAAGTATTTAATTCAATATCATCTTTCATAAAAAGTTGTATATTGATATTTTCTTTTACCAATAAATATTTGGATAATTCTATAGAATGTTCAATACATTTTTCTAAATTAAATCTACTTTTTACCTTATCTGGTGAAAAAAAGTTTTTAAAATCATCTAAAGTATTCGACATATTATTTGCCAAAAGTAAGGCATCATTTACTTTTTCATCAATAAATGATTCTGTTAATTTTCCTAGAGACATTTTTGTTTGAAAACTTTGAATAATCATAGTAATTGAACCCAATGGTTGTCTCCATTGGTGAGCTATATTATTTAGCATTTCACCCAAAGAAGCAAATCTTGCTTGTTGAAACATGATAATATCTTTTTTCCTATTTTGTGTAACTTCTTTTGAAATTTTTATTTCAAGATAGTTATTTAATTCAGTTAATTCTTTAGTTTTTTCTTCAATTTTTTTTTCAAGTGAATTATGAAGTTGTTTGAAGTTATTGATTATAAATATTGATAAAATAATAGAAAATAAAAACACCATAAAAATCGAAATAATAGAAAAAATCATAATAGTATTAAATATTTTTTGAGTATTTCTTTTTTCATTTACTGCTATTGATAAATCATAATTAATTAAACTTGTAATATATATAGAAATAGCATTTATTTCAAGATTTAATAAATTAAAATAAGCATTTTCATTTTCTATATCAATTTTATCTAATTGATTTTTTATTTGAAAAAGTTTGTAATCAATATTTTTTATAATATTTTCTTTTAATATAATATTTTCATCATAATCATTATTTTTTACTATAAATTTTTTTATAAATGTATTTATCAAGAAAGTACCATCACCTCTTGAAATTTCTTCTTTGTAAGATTCCCAATTATTGTTTATTAATTGTTGAGCAAGTTTTAAGACTTCTTTTGCTTGTGGATAGTTTATATTTCCTTTTTCTAAATCTTTTAATGTATCTTGCATATTTACTTTATATGTATCTTTTATATTCTCTAATTTTATTAATGATTTTGTTCTTTTATCAAAAAAAATATCAAAATCTTCTTTGATTGTAAAAGTAGAAATTTGAGATAATATTACTATACAAAGCATTCCTCCTGCTATGATAAATACTAAAAAACTTGTTTTATATTTGAAGCTTAAATTATCAAAATAAGAGAGTATTTTTTTTAATTTTTTTTTCATTATTCAAGCTCTTTAAATTCATTATTTACATAATTAAATAGGTAAACTTTATTTAATAATTGAGTATTTTTAAAATTTAATTCTAAGCCTTCTAAAGTATTTTTTGGTGTTGTTTTTAACATGTCAATTAGTTTTTGTCTAGTTCGATTTTTTTCTATTCTTAAAATAGCATTTACCAAAACTTTAGAAGCTAAAAATGATTCAAGAGATATAAATCCCAATTCTTCATTTGGGTAATATTTTTTCATTAATTTTTGATATTCATTTATTACAGGAATTGAAGTGTCTGTATAACTTGGAACAACTTGTGAAAAAATTAGATTCTTAGTATCTGTATTTAAATCAGATAATTCTTTAATAATAGCATTAGCATCTCCAAATGAAAGATTACAAAATACAGTATTTCTAAAATTTTCATTTTCTTTTGCTTTTTTTATAAATAATGCATTCGATTTATATGCCCCAATCATAATAATAGCTTCTGGTTTAGCATCTTTAATTTCGTTAAAAGCATGAGTGATTGATAAAGTATTTCTTTTATATGAACCTTCTGCAATTAAAGATAAATTTCTTTTTTTTAAAGATTTTAATAAAGATACATATCCTTCTTCCCCATAATCATCATTTTGATAAAAAACTGCAAATCTATTTAAATTTTTTTTGTTGTGCAAATATTGAATTATATTTTCAACTTCTTCCTCATAAGAACTTCTAAAATTTACAAAGTTTTTATTTTGTTCATTTCTTAAAAATGAAGCTCCCGTATAAGGAGCGAAAAATGGAATATTTTCATCATATAAAATTGGTAATAAACTTTTTACTGTTGGAGTTCCTACAAAACCAAAAAGAGCATAAACTTTATCAAAGAAGATTAGTTTTTTTAGATTTTCTAAAGTTAATTCAGGTTCGTATTGATCATCGTAAGTAAGGAATTCTATTTTCTTATTTCCTAATATTCCTGTTTCATTAACATAATTAAAATAAGAACTTGAACCAGCGATTACAGAATCTCCCCAAGATTTAATAATCCCACTTTTAGGAAGAGAACTACCTATTAAAATAGTATCTTCTTGAAATATTTCTTCTCTTGTATAAACATAATAAATAAGGAGTATAAAAATTAAAATTAATATTTTCTTTAACATGGTCGAAGTCTACAATAAAATCTAAAAAAATAACCTTTAAAAAACAATGCCTAAATAGTAACACATTTGAAGATAATAGTAAAAAATAATTTAACTTTTAAGTTTAAATTTATTTTTAAGTATATAGAATGAGGTAAAATATTTTTTACCAAAAAGGTAGTGTTCTATGCAAGAGTTTATATATTACAATACAGAAGGGCTAGATTTTCCTCTTAATGAACGGATATTAGTAACATCAAATATGGATGAAATTAAAAACAAAAACTTTTTAATTTCTAATACAAATGAAATTCCCTGTGAGTTTAGTGCTTCTGAAATTAATTTTTATATTAAAAATTCACAAGATACTCTTTCAAATAAAATCAAAAACGTTTCTAAACTTTATGAAATCGCTGCAACAAAATATGACTTAGCATTAGATATTCCTTTTTCAGCAGAAATTTCAAATTATGTTTTATTAATCACACAAAATCAAGAAGAATATGATAATTTTATATTAAATACTAATACAAAAGATTTGATATTATTTTCAATAAGTGAAGAGATTTTAAAATCTATTTCTGGAAATATTGGAAATTTAGAAGTTATTGTTACTGATGAGAATGAAGATATTACATTAAATATTTCTCAAATAGTTTGGTTTGATGCAAAACAAATAGGAAAAGAAAGAAGTGGTATTTTTGATCCTAATTTATCAAGTATTGATGAAACAATAAAAGTGTTAACAGAAAATATAAACTCTTATTCTTATAAAAAATTCACAACATACAATCAAAATATTTGCCAATATCATGGAAGAAGAGAAGAAATTTGTAGTAAATGTGAAGAGGTTTGTCCCACAGTTGCAATTACAAAAGATGATAAAACAAAAACATTAACTTTTTCTCAAATTGATTGTCATGGCTGTGGGGGTTGTGTTTCTGTTTGTCCAAGTGGTGCTTTAGATTATGCTTCTACAAATAAGGATTCTATCTTTGAAATGAGTAAATTTTACAAAGATACTCATCCTTTAATAATTCCTTTAAAAATGAATATACAAGATTTAGAAATTTCAATAAAAGAAAATGTTTTACCTTTTACTATTGAAGGTGAAAAGTTTTTAGATGAAGCTTCTTTTTTAACTCTACTTCAAATGTCTGGTTCTCAAGTGATTTTTTATAGTGATTTTTTGTCAAAAGGGACAAAAGATGCAATTAGAATTTTAAATGATATTTATCAAAGAAAATATCAAAAAGATGCAGTTTTAGTAGCTATGACTAAAGAAGAATTAGAAAATGCTCTTAAAGAAGTATCTTTTATAGAAGATTCTTATTTTAACTTCAATCAAAATGAACTTAAAAAAAGAGAAGTTTTTTCTCAAAGATTACAAAAAATTGTTGAAAATGAAGATTTAGGTGTTGTTAAAACGGGTGAACATATTCATTATGGAACTGTAAAAGTAAATCAAGATAATTGTACTTTGTGTTTATCATGTGTAGGAGCTTGTAATGTTGATGCATTATTTGCAAATGAGAGTGATTTTACATTAAGAGTTAATCCATCTTTATGTACAGCTTGTGGTTATTGTGAAATTTCATGTCCAGAAAAAGATTGTTTAACTATACAAAGAGATGAAATTGAATTACAACCTTTATGGTTTAAAGAAAATGTCTTAGCAAAAGATAAGCTTTTTGCTTGTGTAGAGTGTGGAAAAGAGTTTGCTACAACAAAAGCCATTGAAAAAATAGCTTCATTAATGGCTCCTATTTTTGCAAAATCAAGTGAAACTAAAAAAAGGACCCTTTACTGTTGTGAAGATTGTAAAGCAAAATTAATGATTAAACAAGGATTACTAGATGCATAAATTAGAAATTGATAAAGCAAGATTATTTTTATATAACATTTTATCTCTTTTATTTGTTGAAGAGTATGTAAAAAATAATGCAGAACAGATTATTAGTGATTTAGAAATTCTTTCTAATAATTCTTTTGATGAAGATGTATCAGTTGCAGCAAAAGAGATAGTTTTTTATTTAAAAGAAAACGGATTTGATAAGCTGTATGTAGATTACCAAGAGCTTTTTATTGTTCCTTTTGGAGAATTTGTATCTTTGAGTGCTTCTTGGTATCACGAACAACGAGAAGGTGGATTAATGCAGTTGAAAGTAAGAGATATTTTAGCTAAAACAAAAATCAGAAAAGATGAAAAATCTTTTATGGCACCTGAAGATCATTATGGTTTTATTTTTACTTTAAGTGCTTATTTAATTGAACAACAAATTAAAAATGAAATAAAAGAAGATTTACAAAAAGAGTTATTTAAAACAGTTACAAACCTTTATTGTGATGAATTATTTTATAAACTAATTGGAAGTTCAAGCAAGATTTATTCTCATGTTGGTGTTATTTTAGGGAATGTTTGTAATTTCGAAAGAGCTTATTTAGATATTCCAAAATCTACAAAATAAAATCTAGTAGGAAAGCTGCTCTAAAAATTTAATGGAGTTTTTAAAGGGGCTTTTTACTCAAATTAAAAAATGGAGTTATTATGGCTGATGAGTTAAACCAAAGACGTAACTTTATCAAAAGAGCTGGTATTGCAGCAACAGTATTAGCAGGTTCAGTTGTTGCAACTGCTGCAACTGCTGAAAGCAAAGATAGAGGTGCTGGTAGTAATACAGGTAATGGTGTTGTAGTAGGAACATCTAAGAAAAAAGAGATTTTATATAAAAAAACAGTAGCTTGGGAAGAATTTTATAGCACTGCAAAATAAAAAATAAAAGGAGGATTTAATGGAAGTATTAAAAAGCTTTGGAAGAAGAAGTTTTCTTAAAATGGCTTCACTTGCGACTGCAGTAACAGCGACTTCTGCCTTTGCAAACACTGAAAAAGTATTGAGAGATGCAACACAAGAAGAGGTAAAAAATCCTTTTCCAGGTTCAAAATTAATTAAAACTATTTGTATGCATTGTTCAGTTGGTTGTGGAGTAGTGGCAGAAGTTCATAATGGTGTATGGGTAAGACAAGAAGTAGCTCAAGATCACCCAATTAGTAGAGGTGGACACTGTTGTAAAGGTGCAGATATGATCGATAAGGTTAGATCTACAAACAGATTACAATATCCAATAGAAAAAGTAGCTGGAAAATGGAATAGAGTATCATGGGACGATGCTATGACAAAGATTTCTAATAAACTATTAGAGTTAAGAGAAAAATTTGGTCCAGATTCAGTTATGTTTTTAGGTTCAGCAAAAGTGAGTAATGAACAAGCATTTTATATTAGAAAATTTGTTTCAATGTTTGGAACAAATAATATAGACCACGTTGCTAGAATTTGTCATAGTCCAACAGTTGCAGGAGCTGCAAATACATTTGGATATGGTGGAATGACAAATCATTTAGGTGATATGTATAACTCTAAAGCTATTTTAATAATGGGTGCAAATCCAGCAGAAGCTCATCCAATTGCGATGCAACATATATTAAAAGCAAAAGAACAAAATGGTGCAAAAGTTATAGTTATTGATCCAAGATATACTAAAACAGCAGCAAAATCTGACCTTTATTGTAGAATTAGAACAGGAACGGATATTGCTTTTTTATATGGTTTAATTAGACTAATTCGTGATAATAACTGGTATAACAAAGAGTATTTAGATAACAGAGTTTATGGAATGGAAGAGATATTCAAAGAGTGTGAAGAGTACACTCCTGAAAAAGTTGCAGATATTACAGGTTGTAAACCTGAAGAGTTAATTCAAGTTGCTACAACATTTGCAAATTCAACTCCAGGAGCTTTGATTTGGAATCAAGGTTGGACTCACCATACTATTGGTTCGTCAAATACGCGATTAGGAGCTATTTTACAATTATTACTTGGAAATGTTGGAGTATCAGGTGGTGGATGTAATGTTTTAAGAGGACATGATAATGTTCAAGGTTCAACAGATATGGGTTGTCTTGCTGATACATTACCTGGATATTATGGTTTAGCTGAAGGTTCATGGAAATACTTTGCAAAACAGTGGAAAGTAGATTATGAGTGGTTAAAAGGACGATTTAAATCAAAAGAGTTAATGGAAGCAAAAGGTAATACTTTATCTTTATGGAAGCATAGTGTTCTTGATGAATCAAATGCCAAATATAATGGTGGAACACCTATAAAAGCTCTTATTTGTATAGGAAATGGAGTATCAACTGTTACAGAAACTCATAAATCAAAAGAGGCTTTAGACAAGCTGGATTTAGTTGTATTTATTGATCCTTATGTAAATGACTCTGCTGTTATTACAACAAGAAATGATAATTTATTTTTATTACCAGCTGCTTCTCAAGTTGAGAATTCTGGTTCTGTTGTAAATACAGGAAGAAGTACACAATGGAGAACTCAAGTTGTTAAGCCACTTTTTGAATCAAGAAAAGATCAAGAAATTTTATTTGATTTTGCAAAAAGATTAGGGTTTTATAATGAATTTGTTGCAGGTATGGGAAAAGGTGATAACTTCACTTGGCCAGAAGATGCAACAAATGAAATTGCAAGAACTTTAAAAGCTCATGGTTTGACAGGTGTTACTGCTGAAAGATTAAAAAAACATCAAGAGAATTGGCACTTATTTAACCCTTCAAACTTAAAAGGAAAAGGGATTACTGAAAAAGAGTATTATGGATTACCATGGCCTTGTTGGAGTGAAACACACCCAGGAAGTCCAGTTTTATTTAATACAAGTTTACCTGTATCTCAAGGTGGTATGGGATTTAGAACGAGATTTGGAACACAGAGAAATGGAGTTAGTTTACTCGCAAATGAAGGAAGTGCACCAAAAGGTTCAAGAATCAAAGGTGGATATGATGAAATTACAGCTAAAAACATTGAAGAATTAGCAGGAATTACTTTAACTGCTGAAGAAAAAGCTCTTGTTGAAGGTACAAACTGGAAAACTGATACTAGTGGGATTTTAGTAAAATATGCACTTGCTGCTGGACTTACACCTTTTGGTAATGCAAAAGCAAGAACTATAGTTTGGGAGTTTATTGATAATGTACCAAAACATAGAGAACCTTTACATTCTCCTAGAACGGATTTAGTTGCAAAATATCCAGCAACTAAAGATATACCAAATCACTTTAGAATTGATGTTAGATATGAGAGTGAACAATTAAAAGAAGATTGGGCAAAAAATTATCCTGTAAATATGATTTCAGGAAGAGTAGTTGAACACATGGGAACAGGAACAGAGACAAGAGCATCTCATTACCTTTCAGAGTTAAATCCAGAAATGTTTGGAGAGTTAAATCCTATATTAGCTGGAAGATTAGGGCTGAATGATGGTGATATGATGTGGCTTTATGGAACAGGTGGTGGAAAAATCAAAATTAAATGTAAAGTTAGTTTAAGAGTAGATGAAAAATCAGTATTCTTACCTCAAAACTTCTCTGGATGGTGGAGTGGTGAAGATTTAACAGATAGATATCCAACTGGAACTGCACCATATGCAATGGGTGAAAATTCAAACCAAGTTACAAGTTATGGATTTGATCAACAAACAGCTTGTCCAGAAGTAAACTGTTCGCTTGTAAGAATTGAAAGAGCATAGGAGAGTACCATGAATAATAATGTAGATTTTTCAAGAATGAAATTTTATTGTGATGAAAACCTTTGTATTGATTGTAATGGTTGTGTTGTAGCTTGTAAAGAAGCTCACGAAGTTCCTGTTGGAGTTAATAGAAGAAAAGTAATTACATTAAATGAAGGTGTAGTAGGAAAAGAGATTTCTCTTTCTATGGCTTGTATGCATTGTGCTGATGCTCCTTGCCAACAAGTTTGTCCAACTGATTGTTTTTATATTAGAACAGATGGAATTGTTTTACATGATAAAGATAAATGTATTGGTTGTGGATATTGTTTATTTGCTTGTCCTTTTGGTGCTCCACAATTTCCAAAAAATGGTGCATTTGGAACAAAAGGAAAAATGGATAAATGTACTATGTGTGCTGGTGGTCCAGAAGAGACAAATTCTCCTGAAGAGTTCCACAAATATGGACAAAATAGAATTAGTGAAGGTAAAGTTCCAATGTGTGCATCTATGTGCTCAACTAAAGCTTTACTTGTAGGTGATGCCAATGAAGTTGCTTTAATCAAAACATATAGAGCTGCATCAAAAGGTAAAGGAATCACTACTGATTCTTATGGATGGTAGGAAAGAATATGGAAAATAGCTCATTCTTTCACAGAAATAAAGCGTATATTCTTACTCTTCTTGGGCTATCATTAGTAGGATTTGTATTTGTTAAATTTATGATGGTTATGGATTGGGAATATCTAATTAAATACACACTTCATGTTATAACTGGTGGAAATTTGGATGGAGTTTTAGCTCCTCCAACTTCTAATTATCAAGGTATGGTAAATGCAGCATTTGGACCAAATTATGAGGCAATTGCACCTGAGATAATTAGAGCTAGTAATGAAAGACAACTTTATATTTGGTGGGTTTTTGTTGCCGAAATAGCGATATTTTGTGTAATGTACACTATAAGTGGGAGAAAAGAAGCTCTTATTACAAGACCAAACGATCAAGTTCAAGTATTTTCAATATTTCATAGAGCAGTTATTTGGTTAAATGTTATTATTATAATTACATTGATAATCACTGGATTTAATATAACATGGAGTTTAAGAAGTGAAGGTGGATTTATACCTTTTATGCTTAGAGGAACACATGAAGTTACAGGTTTACTTTGGTTTCCTATTTGGTTACTAATGACTATTATTGCCTTTAAAGATATTAAACTATTATCAAAAAATAGTTTATTAAGAAAGATAATTTTGCCAGGAAAATATAAACCTATGAAAAGAATTATTTTTATAGTATTTGTTTTAATGGGTGCTGGATTATTAACAAGTGGTTTTATAATTTGGTATTTACATCCAGATTCACATACTCATGCTCAAGTTATTCAGTTTAAAAGAGCATTACTTTATGTTCATTTTGGATCTAGTGTATTAATTATGTTTTTTTTAATGGATTTCGTATATTCTGCTTTAGTTGCAGTAAAAGGTAATCTAAAAGGACTAATTACAGGTAAATATCCAAGGGAACATTTGGAACAATTAGCTCCTGATGTTTTAGCAGATATTGAAAATAAAAAAGGAAAAATGGCATGACTAAGCCTTTGAGAAGTGAAAACTTCTCCCTTTTTCATGATAACTTAGACGATTATACAAGAGAAATAATTGTTGAAAAGTTTTATGAAGACGGGATAGAAACAGTTGAAGATTATGTTATAAAAGAAGATAAAATCGAATTTTTCTTAAATGGAAAAAGATTTTTATCAGTTATGAGTATTGCCCAACATCAAGATGCACATCTTGTGGGATTTTTATTAAGTGAAGCTGTAATAAGTAATTTTAGTGATATTGAATCTATAATTGTTAGTGAAGATGGATTAAAAGTAGAAGTTATTGCAAATGTTAGTGATGAAGGATATGCAAATCTTTTTAGGGAAAAAACATTAACATCAGGATGCTGTATTGGAGTTACTGGAAATGCAGAAAAGGTCTTTGATTGCGCATTTATCAATACAGATTATAAAGTACATGCAAAAGATATTTTATCAAATATGAAGTTATTTAATAATTCATCAAAGCTTTTTGATAATACAGGATGTGTTCATAAAGCAGAATTAGTTTTAGAAGATGGTACAATTTTTATCGCTGAAGATATTGGAAGACATAATGCAATTGATAAAGTTATTGGACTTGCAAGTATAAATAAAAAAGAGGTTAAAAGATCTGTTTTATATGCAACTGGAAGATTATCAATGGAAATGGTTGTAAAGTGCGTAATGCATAAAATACCAATAGTTGTTTCAAAAGCAGCAGTTACTTTTCAAGGTATTAAATCAGCAAATGAACATGGAGTTACACTTGTAGGATTTGCAAGAGGTAATAAAATGAATGTATATACTCACTCAGGAAGAATAAATGTCTAGTATAGATGATAATAGTAGTATTGAATTGGATAATATTCAAAAAGAATTTTTGATGACAAACTTAGATGAAGAAGGGAAACTATCTTGTCTAAAAGCATTTAAAGTTGCAAGATTAATTGGTAAAGAACCAAAAGAAATGAGTTCTATTACTAAAAGTTTAGGTATTAAAATTACAAATTGTGAACTTGGAGTTTTTGGAAAATTAAAGTTTCAAGATCCTAATATTCAAGTTTATAATAAATTAAAACAAAATTATATGGGACATAAAACTTTAGAATGTAAAGTATTATGGGATGAAGCTGTAAGCTCTACTCTAAAAACAGTAGGTTCTACTGTTAAAAATTCTGATATTGAAGTTACTCATTGTCAACTTGGGTGTTTTCGAGAAAAGAAAAATAAAAAGAATGATTAAATTAAATTATCTGCAATACTCAAAACTAAAAAATATAGAAATTTCAAATGATTTTTCATTAAGTGCATTAATCTCAAATGATAAATTTGAAGCTTTAAATATAGAATATAAAAATCTATTTGGATTTAATAAACTAAAAACTATTGCCTTTTCAAAAGAAGGATTTTTAGGACTTTTTTTAGAATTAAAAGGAAAAATTGCAATAAGTTATGGTGAATGTGAAGCTGTAGTTGAAGCTGGATTACTTTATGAAACTTTGGGTTTTGAAATAATTTGGATAAATTTAAATAAAGATGGAAAAGTAAATTTATATGAACTTGAAAATAAAAATATAGATTTCCTTTTCTTATCTTCTTATGTTATGGATACTTTTATAAAAACTTCCATAGAAGAGGTAAAAAATCTAACAAATGCAAAAATAATTTCAAATGCAAGTGCTAATTTTAATAAAAAAAGTGATGTTATTTATTTTGATAATTATAAATTAGTAGGCTTTAATCTTTCAAGTGTTTTATTATTTAATGATGATATTTTTTCTTTATTATCTATTGGACAAATTGATAGTTTGGCTGTGAAGCTTTGTTTAGATGCTCTTAAAAATCAAAAATTTAACTATAAATTAAAAGCAATTTTTTTAGAAAAACTTCAAGAAAAATTCCAAAAAGACATTTATTTTTTTGTTAATCCAACTGATACTTTAGAATACTCTTTACATTTTGGATTAAAAGGTATAAAAGCCAGAGAACTGATACGAACATTGGCTTTAAATAAAATATTTATTACAAATGGTGAGGGTTGCTCTTTAGGATTATCTAAACCATCAAGAATTATTCAAGTTATGGAATATGATGAACTAACAAGTAGAAATTCTATAAGTTTTTCTTTTGTTGATGAGTTAAATGAAAAAGAGATAGAAAAAGTTGTAAATACTGTTTATTTAAAATACAAACAGATTAAAAGCTTAGGAAATTAAGTAATTAATCTTTTTCTATATTCGAGAAATAATAAGCAATTTGTTCTAATTGTTCATCTGTATAATCTTTGACATGTTCTTTCATCATCGTTCCAGTTTTTTTACCATTTTTATAATTCAACAATATTTCATATAAACTATCTTTGGGCATTCCCGCAATTTCAGGTGCAACAGATTGAGTTTGTTCATTAGTTTCATGACATGAGGTACATGATATAGCTAACATTTCAGCTTCAATAACATCATATTCCACTGCATGAGAAAAGCTATATAAACTTAATAAAATTAGCGCTATTCTTTTCATTTTGTTTACCTTTTATTTTAATTATAATTATATCTTGAATTTATGTAGCTTTCAAAACATAAAATTTAGTTCCATATCATATTGTACTCATATAATCTAATAATGTAAGTGACTAAAGTCACAAATAAATTTTTAATAAAATGATACAATTCTAAAAATGTTGGAGTATTTTATGTATAAAAAAATATCAAAAGTTTTATATCTAAAGGTAGGGATTGTAACAACTTCAAAACTTTTAAATAATAGTAAAAGAGAAGAATTGATTTCAGGAATCAAAAAAAATCCAGTTTCTTCTTCATATCTTACAAAAACAGGGTTTAAAGATGATTCTCAAGCTGATTTACTTCATCATGGTGGAGAAAATAAAGCTTTATTCCTTTTTTCAAGTATAACTTATGAAAAAATCAACTCTTTTTATGATAATAAATTTGATGTAAGTAAAACTGCATTTTTTGGAGAAAATCTTATATTATCAGAAATTGCAGAAGAAGATATTTGTGTTGGAGATATTCTAAGAATAGGGCAAAGCAAAGTACAAATAACACAACCACGACAACCTTGTTGGAAATTAAGTGCAAATACTGATGAAAAAAATATGACAAATTTTATTTTTAATAGTGGTTTAACAGGTTGGTATGCAAAAGTTTTAGAAGAAGGAAATATCAGTCAAAATGATGAAGTAATTTTAGAAAAAAGAACTTATCCAAATCTAAATATAAAAAAATTAAATCAGCTAATAATTAATCCAATGAGTGATGAAAAGCTTACATTAGAGGCATTAAATTGTACAGAGTTAGGAAAAGCGTTTATGGAATCTTTGTCTAAGAGATATAAATTAAAAGATAAAGATATTCAATTTTCTTTTTATCATGAATAATAAGAAAAATATAAAAACAAATAGTTAGATAAAAAAGTTAATTTTAACTAATTAAATAAAAAAACAAGCACTTTTCATCTTTTTTATATTGTGTATTTTTTTACTCTAATATTACATGTACATCAAAATTCCCAAGCTTATAGCTTGGGAAGATAATAATATTACAATTAATTTCTTTTAAATTTGCCATTTAAAATAAAATAAGAAATTAACCCTAAAACAAGTCCCCAGAATGCTCCGCCAATTCCAAATAAATTGATATTAGCAGCAGTTGCTAAAAAAGTAATCATAGCAGCTTCTCGAGTATTATTATCACTTAGTGCATTAGCAAGGCTTCCTGCAATTGTACTCAACAGTGCAAGACCTGCAAGTGTGCTAATAAATGTTGCAGGAAAAGCTGCAAATAATGCTGCAAGTGTAACTCCAAAAATACCAACTAAAATATAAAATACTCCAGCTGCAACACCTGCAATCCATCGTTTTGAAGGATCTTCATGGGATTCTTTTCCTGTACAAATTGCAGCTGTAATTGCTGCTAGATTAAAAGCGTGTGAACCAAAAGGTGCCATTAAAAATGAACCTAAACCAGTAATTGCAAGAATTGGTTTTGCATTTGTTTTAAATCCTTCATTTTTTAGTATTAGTAAACCTGGCATATATTGTCCAGTTAATGTAATTAAAAATAAAGGTAAGGCAACACTTAATGTCGCATTTATTGAAAAAGTTGGTTCAGTAAAAATTGGTGTTGCCAATTTAAGTTCGAAACCTGAAAAATCAATTTGCGATTGTAATAACAGTAAGATAAATCCAAAACTTAAAACACATACAATTGCATATCTTGCAGAAAATCGTTTTGCAATGATATAAATAAAAAACATAGAAATAGCCAAAATTGGATCAATTGTCATATTTGAAAAAGCAGAAATACCAAATTGTAATAAAATACCTGCTAATAAACCAGAAGCAATACTCACAGGAATTAAACGAATTAATTTTCCAAAATAACCTGTAACTCCTAAAATAATAAATGCTAAAGCTGAAAGTAAATAAGCACCTATTGCTTCACTATATGGAACAGCTATAAGTGCAGTTATCAAAAATGCAGCGGCTGGCGTAGACCAAGCAGTAATAATTGGCTCTTTTGTGTACCAGCTTAATAATATTCCTGTAATTCCAACACCTATAGAAATAGACCAAACCCATGAAGCAGTAAGTTCTGGACTTAATCCAGCTATTTGTGCAGCTTGAAAGATTAAAATAAAAGTTCCACCATAATTAACTATAACTGATATTAAACCAGCTATTATTGGAGGTAAAATATTAGAATAATTATTAAAAAAAGATTTATGCAACTTTTCTTTTATTTGATTTTCTTCGATAGTTGATGTTTTATTCATTTGTACACTCCAAAGTTAAGATAAGAAGAGTATAAAAGAATAAGAATGTTTTTACAATCCGTTAGTTGCTATTATTTTGTTTTTATGTTTTTTTTGAAAATTAAATAATTATTTGTTTAGAGATAAGATAATTTAGATAAAAAGATTACCTAATATATCATTGATTTCGATTGTTATCTTTTACTGATTCGTAAGCTATTAAGATTTTTTTTCGCTCAATTCCCCATCTATAACCACTCATAGCTCCACTTTTTGCGATGACTCTATGGCAAGGAATTAAATAGCCAACATGATTTCTTCCAATGGCACTGGCAATGGCTCGAACAGCTTTTGGTTTATCTAAATAGTTTGCTATATCTTGGTAGGTTGCAACTACTCCATTTGGAAGATTTAAAAGAGCTTTCCAAACATTTACTTGAAGATTCGTTCCTTTTACAAAAAGGTTATATTTTTTATTTTTTACGAAGATATTTTCTAAATATTCATTTGCAGCAATTTCATTATGAACCAGATTTGCATTTTCCCAAAGTTCATTAAATCGATTAAAAATCTCTGTTTTATTATCATCAATAAAACCTAAATAGCAGATTCCTTTGTCCGTAAATCCAATTAAAGCTTCACCAAAAGGAGTTTCACCAAATCCATAAGTGATTTGAACATCTTTCCCTTTTTCTTTCCACTCTTTGGGAGTAACTCCAATTAGATTTACAAAAAGTTCATGAAGTCTACTTGTACTGGAAAGTCCAATATCCAAACTGCTATCTAAGATGGATTTGGACTCTTTTATGTGTTCTTTTGCATAATTTAACGTTACACAATGCAAAAATTGTTTAGGAGTAACTCCCACATACTCTTTGAATACTCGGATAAAATGAAATTTACTCATACCTACATTTTTTGCAATTTCATCAATTGATGGATGTTCTTTAAAATTCTCATCAATATATTTAATTGCTTTTTCTATTTGTATATAGTTATCATGTAAGGCAACAATATCTTTCATTTTTTATCCTTATATAAAAAAGAGACTAGAAAGTCGATTTATTGTAAATCACAAAATCACCAGCTAACTCTTCTAACTCTTTATTTATTTTAGCATGAAGAGCTGTATCTTCAATATTATCTAATACATCACAAATCTTATTTGCAATGATTTCAAACTCTTTCTCTTTCATTCCACGTGCTGTTAATGCTGGAGATCCAATTCTTATACCTGAAGTTACAAATGGACTTCTTGTCTCACCTGGAACTGTGTTTTTATTTACTGTTATCCCTGCATTTCCTAAAGCTGCATCTGCATCTTTTCCACTGAATGGTTTATTTAAAAAACTTACTAATACTAAGTGATTATCTGTTCCACCTGAAACTAAATCATATCCTCTTTTTATTAATACATCAGCTAATACTTTTATATTCGCTTTTACTTGTTTTGCGTAATCTTTCCATGCAGGATCTAAAATCTCTTTAAATGCTACTGCTTTTGCAGCAATTACATGAACAAGTGGTCCACCTTGAATTCCTGGGAAAATAGCTGAATTTATTTTTTTAGCAATCTCTTCATCATTTGTAAGAATCATACCACCTCTTGGACCTCTTAGAGTCTTATGAGTAGTAGTTGTTACAACATGAGCATGAGGGAAAGGACTTGGATGCTCACCAGCAGCAACAAGACCAGCAATATGTGCAATATCAGCAAATAAAATAGCACCAACGCTATCAGCTATTTCTCTAAATTTAGCAAAATCAATTTCTCTTGCGTATGCACTTGCACCACAAACAATAATTTTTGGTTGACAAATTTTTGCAATTTCCATAACTTTATCATAATTGATTCTACCATCAAGTTCAACACCATAAGAAAATGCAGAATAGTTTTTACCAGAGAATGAAGGTTTGCTACCATGAGTTAAATGTCCACCATGAGATAAATCCATACCTAAGATTTTATCACCAGCATTTATTAAAGCAGCATAAACAGCACCATTAGCTTGACTACCCGAATGAGGTTGAACATTAGCATAAGAGCAACCAAAGATTTCACAAGCTCTGTCAATTGCTAATTGCTCAACAGCATCTGCGAATTCACATCCACCGTAATATCTTTTGTAAGGATAACCCTCAGCATATTTATTAGTAAATACAGAACCCATAGCTTGCATAACAGCTGGACTTGTAAAGTTTTCACTTGCAATCATTTCTAAGTGATTTGTTTGTCTTTTTAATTCGTTTTCGATTATGTCGAATACTTCTTTATCTGCTTGTTCTAGCGTTGCGTTTGTTATGTAATTCAT
>Ga0172377_10000265_pt1 | contig 47227 bp, 36 predicted proteins | sample Pumphouse3metaG_FD_119749 | JGI IMG/M metagenome (GOLD analysis project Ga0172377, IMG submission 119749) | Leachate microbial communities from a municipal landfill in Southern Ontario, Canada - Pumphouse #3 metaG | ecosystem: Engineered > Solid waste > Landfill > Unclassified | place: Canada... | reverse complement strand
TTGATATTGGTAAAATAATTAAAATATCAAAAACTAATTCCGGAGAATATAGTGATGTAAGTGTAATGCCTTATTCACAAATGGAAAGAGTTTATGAAGTTGTTGTGTTGGTTCCAAACGAGGAAAACTAATTATATGTATTCTTTTATAATATCTTTTATTTATTACTTATTTTTAATTATACTACAATTTGTGTTATCAAAATACATCTCTTTTAGTGGAATATACCCTAATTTTATTTTAATGTTTATCGTTTATAATGCTTTAAATAAAGGACCTCTTAAAGGTGAATTGACAGGTTTCTTGTATGGCTTAACTTGGGATATTTTATCCACAGATATTTTTGGAATTCGAACTTTGACATTTACAATAGCAGGATATTTAGCCGGTAAATTTAATAAGAAGCTAAATAAAAATCAACCTTTAACTCAAGTTATTGTAATGGGCATTTGTTTAATTGTATCACAATTTGGAATCAGCTTAATTTATATAATAATGCCTAATGACATAAATAGCACATCTTTTGAACTAACACATTTTGTATGGTTATCTGTCATATTTAATTTAGTACTTACACCTTTTGTATTTAAAATACTTTCTACAATTGATAAAAAATTAAATTATTTTCATAATTAGTTTTGATTAATAACTCTCATACTTTTCCACTTACCGGTTCTATATCTCAGAAAAAATGCAATAGCCAGAACAACGATGTTTGTTGTAAGAATAGACCAACTTGTATATAAACCACCTAATTTAAAAAATAAAACTATTAAACATAAAGGAATTATAATAACACATATAACAGATATTACCAATGTTTTCATAACAAAAGCAGTATCACCTGCACCTTTTATAGCAAAAGAAAAAATTATACAAATTGGATCTCCAATCGCATATACAGCCAAAAATTTTAGTAATGTTATACAAATTGGATATATTTGACTATACATCTCTGTTGTATACTCTTTTAAAAATGGTGCTATAAAAAAATCTGCCAAAAACAAATAACAACTTATTACTATTAAAACATGTATCATAGCTATATGTAAAGCAGAATATACGCTTCTTACTGCCAGAAAAATATTATTCTTACCAATATTTTGAGCGACCATAATAGATGTTGTCATCCCTATGCCTAAAACAGGCATAAACATCAACATATTAATATTTAATACTATTGTGCTTGCTATAAGTTCTACTGTACCAATTTTGCCTATTACAAACACAAAAAATGTAAATCCAGCCATATCAAAGAAAAATTGAATACCATTGGCAAAACCATAATTCCACAATCTTTTTAAAAATCCAAAATTTATATGGATATTTCTAGTATTAAACAACATATTATTGTTTTTAGAAGTAATCAAAGCGATATATATTAACATCATTATAATAGATGATATTACTGTAGCAATACCTGCACCTTTTATCCCCATATTAGGAAAACCAAATTTACCAAAAATCAAAATATAATCTAAAATACAGTTTATTGTTATAGTTATAATATTAACCAATACAATAATTTTAGTTCTGCCTTGTCCTGCATAAAATCCAGAAAGACTGGAATTAGCAAGAGTTGGAAATGCTCCATAACATAATATTTTAAAATAATCTATTTCTTTTTGCATAACATCTTTGGAATGATTTATTATGCTAAAAATATTTGTTGAAAAAAATGCTATTATTAATAATACAATAGCACCAAATACAGATAAATAAACTCCTTGCCATACAGCGGGTCCTATTTTATTGTAATCTTCTTTACCATAATATTGTGCAATAAAAACATCAACATAACTAACCGTTCCTACAAACAAGCTCATAATTGCAAAATTTAAAACACCTGCCGGAAGTGATGCTGCTAAATCAATTTGAGAATGCCAAGCCAGAAACATTCTATTAATAAATTGTTGAATAGATATTATGCCTGTACAGATTATAAGAGGGATTGCGATACTTAAAAACTCTCTATATCCTGCTTTACACTGATATCGTTTAATTAATTTTAAAAATATTTTTTTTATCATATAAATTTTATTTTTTTAGTTTTAGAGGAAAGTTAATAAATGTAAATCGTGTTGTATACTAACAGAATTGAATACTACACATAAATCTAAAGTTATAAAGCTTTACTCTTAAGTCTAGGTCGTTGATATTATAATATTTAAAAAATTTTGTCAAATTAGTTAAATAAATATTTATTTATTAACCATAATAAAAATTTATGAGCATACTTTAATTTGATTTTTAACTTTAGAGAAAAATTTGTATATTAATGAAATATTGCAGAATAAAGTTTTTCATGTTGTTTAATCATATAATCTATAGAAAATGTATTATCTATAGAATCTTTAGCTTTTTGTCCCATTTGCTTTCTTATGTCAATATTATTTGCCAACAATAATATTTTTTCAACAGCAGTTTTTATATCATAAGGTTTAATTAAAAATCCTGTTTGATTATCTTCAATTATTTCAAGCTGTCCATCAACAGCATTTACTATTGGAGCAAGACCACAACTCATTGCTTCTATAGTTGAAATAGGTAACCCTTCCCAAAGTGAAGTCATAACAAAGATATCACTGGAATTAAGAATATTTGAAATATCTTTTCTCCATCCTAATAAAATAACATTATTTGATATATTAAATTTTGCTATTAAAATTTCAAGATCTTTCCTGCCTTCTCCATCTCCAACAACAATAAATTTAAAGTTCTTATTATTTTTTATTATATTATTTGCTATTTTAATAAAATCAGTTAAATTCTTTTGAGGTTTAAATGGACCTATTGTTGTTACAATAACATCATTATTTTGTAATTTTAATTCTTCTCTTAATGAAGGTTTTAATTGATAATTTTTAAAGTTATCAATATCTATTCCAAGTCTTATATATCGATACTGTTCTTTTTTACCTATATTATTTTTCAAACCTTTATTTATATTTTCTATACTCACAGGTATTAAATACTTTGATATTTTTGCTCCTGCTCTTTCAAAAAAAATGAATAACTTCTTTTTTAATATTCTTTGTGTATCATTAAAGCTAAAACCATGAATTGTATGAATTATGTTTGGAACACGTGAAAATTTTGCCCCAAGTCTTCCTATAATACCTGCTTTTGAAGAGTGTGTATGAACTATATCAGGTTTTTCTTGTTTTAATATCTTATATATTTGAACTAAAGCCTTAAAATCTTTTAAAGGACTAATCTCTCTAACTAAATCTCTTATAAAATAAACTTTTATTTTCCCTTCAATTTCTTTATCTAGTATCCCCCCGCAGCCACAAATAAGAAATGGCTCGAATTTATTCAAATTTATTTTTTGACAAAGAGATATGGCAACTTTCTGAGCTCCACCAAGTTCTAATTTTGTAACGATTATACATAATTTAATTTTTTTCATTTTTGATTAGTTAATTTAAGTGCGAGATTTTTTGCATCTACAATATTTTTTTCTATAAAAGAATATTCCCATGCCCCATATCTGCCAATAGTATATATATTATTTTTATTTAAGAATTTATTTATATGTTCTAATGCCTTTTTTCTTTTTTTATCAAAAACGACATATGCATACGGCATATCAACAACACTTAGTGCTACAATTTCATCATCAACATTCATTATACCAGCTTGTTTTAAATATTTAACAGTATCTTCACATTGTTCATAGCTGTTATTATTGCTAGAAAATTCTACATACAGAGAGTAACATTTTTTAGGTACTAATTTTGGACTTACATTTGAATAAATACCAACTCGATAAAAAGGATATTTATCTTCCGGAAAATATATCCAATGTTTATTCTGAATTAGTTCAGGAATATCTTTCTTATATCTTATCCCGATATTTATACATCTGACTGATGTAACTGAAAGATTCTTTAAACTTTGCAATATTTGTTTTGGAGGATTATGCAATTGTTTTATAAGTTCAATTAATGGTTGTGTTGATATTAAATTATTATATTGATACTTTTTATATCCTGCATAAATCATTTTATTTTTCCAATCAATATTTTCAACTTTTGTATCAGTTAATATAATATCTTTTAATTTTTTGAATAAACTTTCAGCAACATCTCCGCAGCCATTTTCTGGTGGATAATAAAATTCACTATTATATCCATAATTTATACTATTTATTCTATAAGCAGCATCTATAATACTTTGGGCTGTTGGTTTTGGAACAAAAGGAGCAGTCCAAGATGCTGTTAATTTTTTTAAGTCACAACTCCAAAGTTTTTGATTATAAGGTTGCATAAAATATTTAGTTATTCCATCGCCAAACATTGCTTTACTCCAATCAATAAAAGGCATATCATCATAAATTTTAACATTTTTTCTATTCTTAACACCTTCTATACATTCTTGTTTTTCTTTTTCATTAAGATAATATAAATTTGCTTGAAAAGGAAAAGGGATAGATATCCCTTCAAAATATATTGAAGCATTCCTTTTAACTTTTAAAAGTTTTTTGCCAATTATTTTTTCTAATAATTTTTTTATTTTTTGATCTTTTATATGTATGAAATGACCTGAATAATCGAATATAAATCCACTATCTTTAATAGATTTACACAGTCCACCTGCAATCGTTTCTTTTTCAAATATAATACATGACTCTTTCGAAAAATATCCGAAAAACAAACCAGTAATACCTGCCCCAATAACAATATTATTACCCATAATTAATCTACTTTTATCTTTGATAACTTAATTGCAAAAAATATTAAAATTATTATAATTATTGTAAAAAGAATGAGAGCTAAAGATTGAGATAAGTTGACTGTTAAATATGCAGCGATTCCTAAAATAGAGCATGCAATATAAACAAATATCAGGATTTGTTTCCTTGTATATCCTATTTTTTCTAATCTAAGCGGGAAATGATCTTTACTTCCAAGAAATGGATTCTTACCTTTTTTTACTCTTATAATACTTACAAATATAGTTTCATATATTGGAACAGATAAAATTAATAAAGGAGCAAACATACCTATAGGATTTATTTTTGTATATGATGTTCCCATAGCGATTGTTGCAAGTATAAAACCAATAGATAAACTTCCGGTATCTCCCATAAATATTTTTTTAGTTTTTGATAAATTATAAGGCAAAAATCCCAAACAACCACCAACAAGGGCAATAGCACAAAAATTCACATAAATCATTTCACTTGGTAAGGCTATAAAGAAAAAGAACAAAGAAGCGATTGTTGCAACACCACAAGATAAACCGTCCATAATATCTATAATATTAAATGCATTTGATAAACCTATTATCCATAATATACTTAATACAACAGATAAAGTATAATTTTCAATAAAATTTATTCTGATATCAAAAACTACTACTACAACTATACAGGCTATTATCTGTATAAGAAACTTAAATTTAAAACCTAGCCCGCCTTTTTTTATATCATCAAATAATCCTAACAATAAAAGTAAAAAAGAACCTATAAGCAAAGATCTGATATTATTTAGAGTACCCGTTGGAAAATGAGTAATACATCGTATAATAAGTAAACTTATTATCCAACCACTCCAGATAGCAATCCCACCCAAATAAGGAGTACTTACTTTATGAGTTTTTACATCGGTAATAGGTCTATCATATATATTTAAGTTCATTGCAATATACCTAAATATAGGAGTCAATATAAGAGAAATTGCATAGGCTATTATAAAAGTAATAGAATACAAGAATTCATTTGTCATTTTAAAATAATCCATTCCATTGCTCAGTATTATATTTTGAAGATGCAATAATACCTGCATCAAGAATTTCTTGTTTTAATAATTTATTAACTTCAATATCACAATTTAAGCATTTTGAAATATTTTTAAACAATTTACTAGCAAAAATATTTATTTGTTCATCTGTTAATTTTATATGTATAGAACCTTCAACTAATATTCTTTTTCCCCTTCTTCTTTGGCAAGACCCTACAAGCTTTTTCCCATTTAAAAAAACATCATCTTTATAAAAAGTTTTAATACAAGATATATCTTTATGAGATGTATCAATTTTATCTACATTATCACATATTATCTTTATATCAAACAAAGCTTTTTTTATTTCATTATGAATTATTTTATAAGTTTGTTCTTGATCATAAATATAAGGCCAAATACTATCCGATACTATTAAAGAATACGATAAATCCATATCATGTAATACTGCCAATCCTGCTGTCATTCTTCTAATTATTGGATAATTATTTTCATTTTTGATATCTGATTTTTTTTGAAAATATCCTATTGTATACGATGGTTCTGTCCACATATAAAATCTTAAAATAGGAACAAACTCGTCTTTGATAAAAAACATTTCATCTATTGACATATTAATTTGACAATTCCTAGGTTTATCAATAACACATCTTAATTTCATATAGTATTCCATATCAAATAAGTTTTTTTAATTTATATTTCATTTTTTGATACTGCTTCGAGAAAGGCATCAACAACTGCTGGATTAAATTGTTTATTTTTATTTAACTCTATTTCCCTAATAACCTTATCTTTATCTATCCCTTTTCTGTAAGGTCTATCACCTAACATAGCATCATAAGCATCTGCTACGGATATTATAGTTGCAATCAATGGTATATCTTCACCAACTAATCCGTAAGGATACCCGGAACCATCATATTTTTCATGATGAAATTTTACACCTAAAGTTGCAACCTGAAACTCACTTATTGGCTCTAATATTTCTGCTCCCATAGCAGGATGTTTTCTAACTAAATCTATTTCATCATCTGATAATCTTGTCGGTTTATTTAAAATATCTTCAGGTATTCCGATTTTACCAATATCATGTAATAATGCTGATATTTTTAAAGAATCCTCAAATACTTTTAAATCAGCAATTAAATTATGCGGAATATATTTTACTAAAGCCATCGAATATTTCATAACTCTTTCTGCATGACCATGAGTATAAGCATTTTTTATATCTATTGCTGTAGCTAAAGTTTCTACAGTATTTAATAATAATTGTTTATTTACATCTAATTGCTGTTTTATATCTTCAAACAATTTTGCATTTTGAATAGCCATAACAACATCAGAAGCAAGAACTGTCAAAAACTCTATATCATCATCTGTAAAATCTTGATTTTCTATTTTGCCACCTATAAAAAATACAACCATTAAATCTTTTCTAAAAAACCCGGGAACAATAAGTTCAGCACGATATAAAGAAAGTTCATTTTCCAAATCTATAAGCAATTCAATAAATTCTTTATTGAATTTATTCTCTTCTTTTATCTTTTTAATCTGAGATAATAATAAATATTCTCTATTATTTATGGATAAATTCTGATTTAGAAAGAAATTTATTATTGGATTAGTATTTCTGATTTTTGTAAAACCAACAGGAATTTTAAGTCCCTTCTTACCACGAGAAACCTCAATTATATATTCTTGGTTAGTTTTGTTGTAAAGGAATAAGCCCGCATGTTTAACACTTAAACTTCTTGTAACTGTTCTGATTATTAATTTAGACAAAAGATTAGCATCATGAATTAAAATCATCTGTTTAGCTACTCTAGATAAATAATTTTTAAAATCTTTTTCTTGTTTCATAAATGGATTAAATATAATTTAAAATTTTTTCTTTTAAGTCTGCTAAATCTATAGGTTTTTGTAAATAATCTATTGCTCCTAAATCTAGAACTTTATCTCTATTATCAGAACTAATACTTCCAGTAATAACTATAACTTTAGCATTAGGATTTATTTTCTTTAATTTTTTTAATACATCTATGCCACTGATTCCACCTAAATGTATATCCAAAAAAACACAGTCAAATTTATCTATCTGATAATATTCTAATGCTTCTTCACCGGAAATAGCTGTAACACTATCTATATTTAATCTTTTTAAAAATCTAGCCATAAATGCTACTATTTCTTCTTCATCATCAACTATTAAAACTTTTTTATTCACAAATTTTCCCCAATATTATATATGCTTTTTTAGTATAACATAAGATTATATATTTGGCAACTCAATAATGATATCTGTTCCATGCATATAAGTTGATTCTAACCAAACTTTGCCATTATGGTTTTCAACAACCATTCTTTTGACTATATACATACCTATTCCTGTTCCTGACTTAGATGATGCTTTTGTTGTAAAAAAAGGAATAAATATCTTTGATACATTTTCCTCTTTTATCCCAATACCATTATCAGAAATTTTAAAAACATTAGTTTTCTCTTTTTTAATTAAAAATATGTCTATTTTAGGGACAAACTTAAGCTGTTCATCTTTTTTTAACATAGAAAATTTTTCATCTATAGCTTCATAAGCATTATCCATTAAATTATAAACTACTTCCATCATCTGAGACTTTATACCAAAAAAAACATCATGATCTTCAAAATGGCTAATAATTTTTAATTTTTTAGATAAACGATGTTTTACTTTTAAAAGATCATATGATAAATCAACAATCTCTTTTAACTGAAAAACTTCAAACATTCTATATCTTGACTCTATTTTTGCATAATCTAATATTCCTTTTATAACATCATCAGTTTTTTCAACATTATTTTTCAAAGACTCAGATAACTCATCGATATAATTAAAAGTATTTGTTAATTTTGTGTTACTATCTATTACATTTTTATTTGATTCTTTAAAATCTTTAATCTCATATTTTAACTCTCCTGAAATCATAGAAAATTGATTTAATCTATTTCTAATTTGATGAGCAATACCTTCAGCAAGTCCACCTATTGAAGCAAGTTTTTCTGCTGTAAAAATTTTTTCTTGAGCTTGTTTATATTCATCAAAGAATAAACAATTTTCCATAGCAAGAGAGGTTTGTCTAGCCAACATTTTAAAAATACTAATATCATCTCTTGTAAAAATATCTTTATTGTTTTTTTCTCCGATTACCATAAAACCCTTAACACCTTCAAAAAAAGATGGAACCACCAAAGCTGCCCTAAATGGTAAAATAACAGAATGAGCTATATATTGTGGCATTTCATCAAATAAGAAAGGTGCTTCTTTATGACGAACAAAATTTACAAAAGGATGTTCATAGTCATAAGAAAACATAAGTTCACTTGTCTTATTTGAAAAAGATCTTAAAATTTTTATCTCAAAATTTTGTTCTTGTTTGTTTTCTAAAAAAATAGCAACAAAACTTACTTTTATTGTTTTTAAAACTATAATAGCTATAAGTTTTAATAAGCGTTCTAAATTGTGTTCTTTTGCCATACCGCTAGCTGCATGTATAAGCAAGTTTTGATAATGTCTATTTTGTGCAAGTAAAACTTCTTCTGTTTTAATAATAACCTTTTTATATACTAAAAAACATCCTATTGTTAACATAAAAGATAGGAAATTTGAAATATAGATATTTGTTGATGATACTAAAATATAATTTGAAAGTATTAAAACTAAAAACAACATAAAAATAAAAATTAAAAATTTAATTAAAGTAACTTTAACGTTTGTTAAATTATAACTTGAAATAATTATTGTAATTGAAACTAAACAAAATAACGTTGTTAAGTATAGTATTGGTTCAAAAACGAAAATATCATAGAAAAATAAATTATCAAATAGGAATAAAACCAATGATAATAAATATACAAGCATCATATATATAACTTTTTGTTTTTTTATAGATGTAACTTCATTATTTTGAATATATTTGTATGAATTATATATAGGGAATAAAATCATTAAAATGCTATACCCAATAAACAAAATATATAATTTTCCTGCATGGGGATAAATTCCCCAAGAATTAGGAGCTACTTCTTTTATAACTAAATCAGAAAATATTGCTAAACAGATAAAAAACAAAACAGGAATAACTAATAATAAATATTGACTCTTTTTTAATTTAATATCAATAAAAGTAAAAATAAACAAAAACACAGACAACGGGAAAAAAGCAATACCAATAAAGCCTATTTTTGCCCAAATAAAAGCTATATCTAAATTATAAGTTCCTGACATCTGTGCATATGAAAAAAGCAGAATAAATATTGATAATGATAATGATAAAAAATTAAATGAAATTTGAGATTTTTTATTTTTTATAAAAACAAATATGGATAATAGAATAGCTATAATTGAAGAGATATAAAGAAAATTTTGATATAAGCTATACATATTTTCCCTTAAATGTGTTAATAACTATAAATCATTTTGAAATTATAAATTTTAAAATACTGCATTATTCTTATTTTTTAGGTTTAATGATATCAAATCCTGTATATTTTCTCAAAACTTCCGGAATAATAACAGACCCATCTTCTTGTTGGTAATTTTCAAGTATTGTTGCAAAAGTTCTTCCAACAGCAACACCTGAACCATTTAATGTATGAACAAATTCTCTCTTTTTTGTAACATTATTTTTAGATTTTACATTCATTCTTCTTGCTTGAAAATCTTTAAAATTTGTACATGAAGAAATCTCTCTATAAGTATTTTCTGCACTCATCCATGCTTCTATATCATAAGTTTTTGATGAACCAAAACCAATATCTCCTGTACATAAACAAACTACTCTGTACGGAATCCCTAATAATTGTAAAACATTTTCTGCATCAGCCGTTAATAACTCCAATTCATTTGCTGATTCTTCTGGCTTCACAAATTTCACTAATTCAACTTTATTAAATTGATGGTTTCTTATCAAGCCTTTAGTATCTTTGCCATATGTACCTGCTTCTCTTCTAAAGCATGCAGAATACGAAACATATTTTATTGGTAATTTTGAATCATCAAGAACATCACCTCTGTGCATATTGGTTACAGAAACTTCTGCTGTAGGAATTAAATACATTTCATCATCCAAACACCTGAATAAATCTTCTTCAAACTTTGGAAGTTGTCCTGTCCCTTTCATAGAGGCCTTGTTAACAAGATATGGTGCCATTATTTCCTGATAGTTTTTTTGTTTATGTGTATCAAGAAAAAAACTAATAATAGCCCTTTCTAAAGAGCACCCTTCATTTTTTAATATGGCAAATCTTGAACCGGAAATTTTAGAAGCTGTTTCAAAATCTAAAATTTCTAATTTTTCTCCAATTTCCCAATGGTGTTTAGGTTTAAATGAAAACTGCGGAATTGTTCCAAAAGTTCTAATTACGACATTGTCCTTTTCATCTTTTCCAATAGGTGTAGTTTCATCAGGAATATTTGGCAGTCTCATTAAGAAGTCTTCAATCTGATTTTCAACATTTAATAAAAATCTTTCTTTTTCTTGTATTCTATCTCTGAGTTGGTCTAATTCTTCTAATAATCCTTTTTCAGGTTCTTTGCCTTCTCTCTTTAATTTACCTATTTTTTCTGAATCAGTATTTCTTCTCAATCTGCATTGTTCTATTTCTGTAATTATTGTTCTTCTCTCATTATCCCAATCCATCAATTGCTCTAAATTAATATTTTGGCCCCTACTCTTTAAACCTTTTTTAACGACTTCAATATTTTCTCTAAACAACTTAATATCAAGCATTTTTTCAGCTCCTTATAAATAAGAAAATGCCACCAATGGGATTTGAACCCATGATCTCCGCCTTGAGAGGGCGATGTCCTAAACCGCTAGACGATGATGGCATCATCTTTGTTCAAATATTATATACAATTTCATGTGTTATTGACAATCAATTTAGTTTAATATAGCATATTTTATATATTTTTGAAATTTTTTTTAGAGGGATTAGAAAAAATTATGTTGCTTTGTGCTTGTGTTTCAAATGTTGATGAATTATCTTATAAAATTGCTAAATAATATCGAACTTTTGAATATGGAATCCTCATCTAAAATTACCACGATATCAAATATAATTTAATTACTCTTTATGGATGGTAAAATAGAAATGGCTGAACAACTAATAGATAAACTAATTAATAGGATAAAAGAAGATAATTTATTTTTTTTACTAAAAAAGTCATTGACACTTTGGATTTTAATAGGTTTTTTTATTAGCTTGTTTTTTCATGGCATTGATTCAATTTATTTAAGTTATATATTAACTTTTTCACAATATATTTACATTATATTGATTATAACTACAAATATAAAATCCACATTAATTTCTAAGAATATAAATACTATCAAGCATTTATTTTTAGTTTTTTTTTCATTTATAATTTTCAGTAATAATAAAATTATATTAACTGATTATATATTAGATATATTATTGGTTTTATTTATAATCTTATTTTTGTACTTATTATTCTGGTTTATACATTTTAAAATGTTACATAAATTATTTTCAATAAAATTATATTTTATCTCTTCAATTTTAGAATTTATACTAATTTTGTCTATCCTGATACTTGGTATAAACTATAGTTTAACAATTAAATTTTTGATAATAGGAATGTTTGATATTATATATGGCATAACTGTTTTAACAAGTATATTACATCTAAATAAGCGATTTAATATGTTATTGATTCAAAAAAAATAATAAAAGAAAGTATATAACTTATAATTGTAAAATTAAGCCAAAATATAAATTTTCTGTTATATTTAATTTTTTTATTTGTTATTTTTCTATACAATTTTAAAATTAGCGAAAGAATCAACGATACTATAGTTGATAAAACAAAAGATATTACAATAATAGAAATAAACAATATGCTTATTGATATTATAGAGTTATTTAATAAGCCAATAAGAATTAATTGCTGATTAATAAAATAATATAATATTAAAGATATTATTGCCAAAACAATAAAAAATAAAATTTTATTTTTATAAAACATAATTTTTAAAAAGTTTCTAAAATTGTCCTAAGTTCTTTAACTGCATCGTCATTTCCACAATATGCAGCTATTTTTAAATATTTTATAGCTTCTGCTAACATATTTAATTTCTTATAACTCATACCTGTGTAATAGTTTATGATGCTATTGTTGTTTTCTATTTTTAATGCCTTTTGATACCAATTTATTGCTTGTTGATAATCTTGTTTTTCATAATATATATTCCCAATTTTATAATATGGCAAAACATAATCAGAATTTATTTCAATAACTTGCTGATAATATTTTTCTGAATTGTCAAAATCATTTTTAATTTTATAAATTTCTCCCATACTACAATAAGCGGAAATATAATTTTTATTATAATCAATGGCTCTTCTATAATATTTCATAGCATCATCTAATCTAGATTCTTCAAAATAAGTATAAGCTATAAAACCATAAAATTCACTTGGATTTTCAATATCTTCAAATAATGCCTTTCTATACCATGTTCTAGCATGCTCAAACTTTTTTAATTGTTCATAAATTTGTCCGATTAAACGATATGATGATTTATTTTTTGCATCTAACTCTATACTTTTTTTTAGATATTTAATTGCTTCTTCTGAATATTCCTGTAAAAGTGATATTTGTGATTTTGCATAATATGTATATCCTAAAAGATAATATATTTCTGAAGATGGGTTATTTTTCAATGCTTCCTTCAAATATTTTTTTGCCCTTTTATAATCCCCTAATTTAATTAAAGAATTTGAAGTATTTATATAAACTTTTTCATCGACAAAACCCATAGAAATTAACTTTCTATAATATCTGGCAGATTGTAAAAAATTTTCATTTAAAAAGTAATGATTAGCCCTGTATAAAAAAGTATCACAAGAATATTGTTTATTTTTTATAAAATAAATAGTACCTGCAATTATGAACAATAGAATTGTAATTAGTAAACTTATCTTATAATTTAAATTTTTTACCATGTCGATAATTGTATTATTTTTACTAATTTATTGCAAAATTTTTGTTATAGAATACTATTAATATTTATTTTTTAATTAATAATTATGTCTGTTCGCCAATAACTTTTGTAACTCTTTACATGCCATTTCTAAATTTGTTTTAAATACATAAGAATATTTAACAACCATTGTTTTATAGTATCTAACTTCATTTATTTGATTTTTAATTTCTAATTTTTTTATTTGTTTTAAAAATTCATTATGCCTTTTTATATACATCTTTATTTACCTTTTTTTAGATAATAAATAAAATTTTTTTATTTCGACTATTGATATTTAACATAAGTAATTGATAAAATAGCGCTAGGACATTAATGACACCGCAAAATGTTTTAATGTTTTTTTCGGTTTGTTTATAACAAAAGAAACCGCCTAGCTTTTTTATATGGCTTATTTAGCAAATTTTTATTGTTTTTTGAAACATTGTTTTTATCTAAACTTGGCACTACTGTGTCCTTTATTGTTTCATTAAATATTTTTTAATGAGCAACGTTATTTTTGTGTTAATAAAATAACACAAAAATAACAATTTGTCAAGCATTTTTGTTTTTTATAGGATTTTTATGGATGATATTAAAACTTATTTAAAAATTTTAGAAGTATTAAGAAAACAGCATATTTCTCAGAAATACCTTGCTGAGAAAATAAAAATAAAACCATCTTCTTTAAGTAGAATGTTATCTGGGAAACATAAAGTAAAACTTGAAAATCTGGAAAAAATTTCAAAAGTTTTAGATTTACCGGTATCATTTTTTTTAGAAAATAATAGTTATCAATATGAACATAAACTATCAGATACTATTGAAATCAATGAGAATAATTCTTTTTCTAGAGAAATTGAGTTGTTAAAAAGAAAAATAAATATAATTAAAAAAGAAAATCAAATTCTACAAAAAGAAAATAAACAACTAAAATCAAAAATTAAAAAGTAATTACATATAATTCTAAAATATAAATCCTAAAACAAAAATAACTTTTATTGTTTTAGGATTTTTTTAATTATAACTTTAATTAATGTAATCATTATTTATTAATTTAAAATAAAAGAGCGGGCAATGGGAATCGAACCCACATCTCCAGCTTGGGAAGCTGGGGTTTTACCACTAGACTATGCCCGCAATACTTTTATATTTTATGTTTTTTTCGTACTAGTGTCAATTTAGATTTAGCAAAAGATATTGCTTCTTTTTTATTATTAATTTTACCTTCTTCTTGTGCAATATCAATAAGTTTTAGTAATTCCCCGACAAGCTTGCCAGGTTTTAATGAAAGTTCTTTCATTAAAATGGTCCCATCAATAATTTTTTCTTGAATTTTTTTATTAATAAACTCAAAATAATTATATATTAAACTTGCAACTGTTTTTTCTTGTTGTTTTAAAATTTTTTTAGAATAAACTTTTAAAGATTTATATGAATGCCAATCTGACATTGCTAAAATCAACACATCCGGCACATTTCCTTGAATATCCCTAAATAGCTTAAGTTGAGCTTTATTTGTAATAACATCCGATTTTGCTAGATTTGAAGGTCTCATATGCTGAGAAATAATGCTTTTGGCATAATCTATTTCTTTGTTACTCATTTTCAAATTTTTCATTATTTTTGATGTTGCTTCTGCGCCAAGTTCTTCATGTCCTAAAAATCTCATTTTTTTGTCTATTTTTTTTGCACATTCCGGTTTTGCGCAATCATGAAAAATTGCTATAAATTTTAACATATTGATTCTATGTACATTATCAGAAAATTTTTCTTCCAAATGTTTGAATAATTTATCTTTTGATTCAGGAAAATATATATCTAATTTTATCAATATTTTTTCTAAAGACTCCAATGTTTGGAAACAATGTTGAAATAATCCTTTTGGATGATAATAAAAATTTTTAGCTGATTTCTTCATTTTTAATATTACAGGAAAAAGTATTTCTAATAATTTTGTATCATCTAATAACAAAACATATTGTGCAGAATTTTTATTATTTAAAATTCTAAAAAACTCATTTTTTATTCTTTCCGGAGCAATTAAAGTAATTTTATTGGAATATTTCTTTATAGAAGAAATTAGTTTCTTCGACATTTTAAAATTATATTCACTTGCAATTCTAAAAGCTCTTAGCATTCTTAACGGATCATCAACAAATGCTTTGTCATAAACAAGATTTATTTCTTTATTTTTTAAATCTTCTTTCCCATTATAAAAATCAATTACATTTTTTTTTATATTATCGAAACAATTTATATCGACCGCTAATGAATTTATTGTAAAATCTCTCTTTTTTAAATCTTCTTTAATTGTTTTCCCTTGCATTAATGATATATCTATATATTTCAAATTAGGATTATCAAAAATAGCAACTCTATAAACTTGTGTATCGTTATGCAATATAAAACATTTACCATTAGTAACTTCTGCTATTTTCTTTGCAAAACTGTTTGCAGATTTAGATACAACCAAATCTAAATCATAAGAGTTTTTCTTTAGCAAAAAATCTCTTATATAACCGCCAACTAAAAATGTTGCTGTATTTGTACTTTCACTAATTTTTTGAATAGATTTTATTATTTTTTCCAAAATTTTACTCCATTAAAAAAGTTGCTGTAATAAGTTCATTAATGTACTCATCTGTTCTATCTTTTTTTATATTTTCATTAATATCATATTTTACAATATTACCATCTTTTAGTATCAAGATTTTGTCAGATAGTTCCATCGCAGAAGCTATATCATGTGTAATAAATATTATATTTGTCTTTTTTTCTTCTTTTATTTTCATAAAAATATCCATTATGACTGATTGTGAAATTACATCTAAAGAAGCAAAAGGCTCATCAGCTATTAAAATTTTAGGATTTTTAAGTAATGCTCTGGCAATAGCAATTCTTTGTCTTTGACCACCTGAAAATTGATGAGGATATTTATCTAAAATATTTTTTTCTAACCCAACTAATGCCAACTTTTCTTTTATAATATCTTGTTCATATTTTATGTGATGGTCAAATGCTTGTGATAAAGAATTGCCGATTGTTAACTTAGGATTAAAAGAGGCATATGGATTTTGAAATATCATTTGAACAGTATTAGATAAGTCTTGCCTTGTAAAAGATAAAATGTTTTTATTATCAATTTCGACAGTTCCACTATCGAAAGGAATTAAAGCTGATATTATTTTTGCAAGTGTTGTTTTTCCGGAACCGCTTTCTCCTATAATTGATAGTACAACATTATCATTTAAAGAAAAAGTTATATCATTTAAAACATTAAATTTTTTTTCTCGTTTGAAAAAAGATGAATTTGTCTTATATATTTTATTTAAATGTTTTATATTTATTAACATTTTAACCCTTAATTTTCTATTTTTTTAATATGTTTACATAACAACTTTGTATAATTATGTTGTGGATTAAAAAACAGTTTCTCAGAATTATCATTTTCAACAACTTCACCATTTAATAATACTGCTGTTGTATCTGAAAACTTTTTTGCTATCAAAATATTATGTGTAATAATTAGTAAAGTTAAATTCAACTGATTTCTTAATTCAACAAATAATTCTAATATTTGTTTTTGAACAGATAAATCTAATCCCGATGTAGGCTCATCAGCTATTAAAAATTTTGGATTATTTATTATTGCCATAGCTATTAAAATTCTCTGTTTTTGTCCACCAGAAAGTTGGTGCGGATAAGAATTATATATTCGTTCTACATCATCTAATTTAACTTTTATAAATGTATCTTTTATTTTTTCATTAATTTCTTTTGAAGTCAAATTAATATTATAAATTTCTAATGCTTCTCTTACTTGCTGACCTACTTTTATTACAGGATTTAAATAAGAATGAGGATCTTGCAAAACAATTGATATATCTTTACCTCTAATATGTTTTACCTTCGAAATTAAATCTTCATCATTAAATTTAATTTGTCCATTTATAATTTTGCCATTATCTATTGATAATAACCCCATTATTGCAAGAGCTAATGTACTTTTACCAGAGCCGGATTGTCCAACTATTGCAAAACTTTCACCTTCTTTAATGTTTAAATTTATATCTTTTAAAACATTGATATATTGACCATTGACATAGTATCCAGCTGATAGATTATTAATTGATAATATATTTTTATTATTCAATATGATCTTCCTTTGGATCAAAAACATCCCTTATAGCTTCACCCACAAGATTAAAAGATAACACTGTCAATAATATTGCAATACCTGGAAATATTGATAGCCACCAAGCAATATAAATATAATCTTTACCGGATGTTAATATTTGCCCCCATGACGGCATAGGAGGCTGTACCCCCAAACCTAAAAAAGATAATGATGATTCTGTTAATATTGCACCACCTATTGCAAGAGAAGAATACACCATTAATGGAGAAATAATATTTGGTAAAATATGCACTGTAAATATTTTAATATTACTTAAAGCCATCATTTTTGCAACTAAAATAAACTCTCTTTCTTTTAATGACAAAACCTCTGCTCTTACAAGTCTTGCAAGCCCAGGCCATGAAGTAAATCCAATTACTATCATGACATTATATATATTAGGCTCTAAAAATGCGATTATAAGTAATATCAAAAAAAATATTGGAAAACATAAAACAATATCTGTAAATCTCATTATCACATAATCAATCTTTCCGCCATAAAACCCTGAAACTATTCCTAAAAATGTTCCAATAATTAAAATAATAAGAACAGATATAAAACCAACAATTAAGGATATTCTTGACCCATAAATCATTCTTGTAAAGATATCTCTGCCTAAGTCATCTGTACCAAAAAAATGTTCCATTGATGGTTTTAATAATCTTTCAGACAAATTCTGTTCAGATGGAGTATATGGAGAAATCACAGATGCAAAAACAGCAACGAATATAAGCAAAAAAATTATAGTTAAACCTATAACAGCAAATTTATTTTTTAATAATTTTTTTATATTATTTCCCATTATTTATATTTAATCCTTGGATCAGCATAAGTGTATGATATATCAGCAATTATATTCCCCAACAACGTTAAAATAGCTGTTAATGTTGCAATACCCATAACAACCGGATAATCTCTAGCCATTACAGCTTCATAACCTAATCTTCCAATCCCAGGATATGAAAAAATTGTTTCAAATATAAAACTTCCACCTATTAATCCGGGAATTGATAATCCTATTATTGTAATCATTGGAAGCAGAGCATTTTTTAATGCATGTTTTATGATAACTTGTTTTTCAGTTAATCCTTTTGCATAAGCTGTTTTTATATAATCTTGTTTTAATACTTCTAACATTCCTGATCTTGTATATCGTGATAGTATTGCAAGTGATGTAATTACTGAAACAGCTACCGGTAAAATTAAATGTTTAGATATATCTAGAAGTTTCATAAGTATTGTCATATTGTTAAAATCAAATGAATATAACCCTGATATAGGCAAACATCCAAGTTGAACCCCAAAAAGTATCATAAATACTAATGCTAACCAAAAAGAAGGAATTGAAAAAGATATAAAAAGAAAAATAGTTATTCCTTTATCAATAACAGAATCTTTTTTTATAGCTGAATAAATACCAAGTGGAATTGCAATTAAACAAATAAAAAATAATGATACAAAATTAAGTAGTATTGTTGCCGGCAATCTCTCAAGAATTTTATTTTTTGCAGGTCTTGCATCTCTAAAAGAATTACCAAAATCAAAAAAAACAAGTCTTTTTACCCAATCAATATATTGGACATATATTGGTTTATCTAGCCCATATAATCGTTGCAATCTTTCTTTTGCTTCAGCAGTAACTTTTATATTCATATCAGTCATTAAATCTGTAGGTTTACCAGGAGTTAAGTGCATAATAAAAAAAGTAATTATTGTTATTCCAAACAAAATAGGAATTGATGATATTATTCTTTTGATTAGGTAATACATTTGAGTATTATACAAAATATATAATATTTAATACTAAATGCATTTTTGAATTAATAATAAAAAGAACTATTAACCTATAAAACGGTTAATAGTTCTTTTTATTTATTTTACTTATCCTAATATTTTTTTTAAATCTGCTTCCGGAGTACTTATCGGAGAAATATTAAATTTTTCAACTAATAATTTTAATACATTTGGTGAAATAAATGCAGGAAGAGTAGGTCCTAGATATATATTTTTAATACCAAGATGTAATAATGTCAAAAGTATACAAACTGCTTTCTGTTCATACCATGATAATATCATTGATAATGGCAGTTCATTTACACTGCATCCAAATGCTTCTGATAAAGCAATAGCAACTTTAATTGCACTGTAAGCATCATTACATTGCCCCATATCCATAATTCTAGGAAAATCGCCAATTGTTCCTAAATCTAAATCATTAAAACGATACTTACCACATGCAAGTGTTAAAATAATTGTATCCTTTGGTGTTTGTTTTACAAAATCTGTATAATAATTCCTTCCTACTTTCGCACCATCACACCCACCAACTAAGAAGAAATGTTTTATTGCTCCGGATTTTACAGCCTCAATAATTTTATCCGCAACTGAAAGTACCATACCATGTGAAAAACCAGTTGTTACTTCCTTCCCCCCATTGATACCTGTCATAACAGTATCTTGAGAATATCCCCCAAGTTCAATAGCTTTTTTTATAATAGGAGTAAAATCTTTATCATCCCCAATATGTGTAGTTCCAGGATAAGAAACTACTTCTGTAGTGAATACTCTGTCAGAATAAGTTTCCTTTGGTGGCATTAAACAATTGGTTGTAAATAATATAGGTGCAGGAATAATATCAAATTCTTTCTTTTGATTTTGCCAAGCTGTACCAAAATTCCCTTTAAGATGAGAATATGCTTTTAATTTTGGATAAGCATGTGCCGGTAACATTTCGCCATGGGTATAAATATTGATTCCTTTATCCTTAGTTTGCTCTAAAAGTAATTGTAAATCTTTAAGGTCATGTCCTGTAACAACAATAAATGGACCTTTTTCAATTGTAAGAGAAACTGTTGTTGCTTTTGGAGTGCCATAAACTTCAGTATTTGCACGATCAAGTAACTCCATACATTTTAAATTAATTTTACCAACTTCAAATACTATTGGTAAAAGTTCTTCTGTTGTAGAAAATTTACCAATTGCAGATAAACCTTTATAGAAAAAGTTATTTACTTCATCATCAATATAACCGAGTACCATTGCATGATAAGCATATGCAGCAACACCCTTTAAACCAAACAGAATCAATGATTTTAATGAACGAATATCTTCATTATCATCCCAAAGCATTTCTTTTATATCATACTCATTATTATTTCCGCAGCCACAACTGCAACAACAACTAGAATTTAATTTTTCATTTTCTTGCTTTACAATTTCAATTTGTTTATTAATACTTTGTTCATTAAAATTTACATTAGTAATAGTCATAAACAATCCGGAAATCATTGCCCTATGAGTAAATAATGACAAAGTTTTTCCATTAGATTCCATTGCAAGACTAATTAAAGCCCCTGTCAACTTATCTTGTAAATTTGCAATATCTGCTGGTTTACCACATACTCCGGCTTGTCCTTTACATCCTATAGACCCAGCAGTCTGTTCACATTGATAACAAAACATTTTATCCATTTAAAAATTCCCCCTTAATTTAATATTTTCCCATCGACTGATATAATAACAATCTGCCATGGAATAAATTTACCACTATTTTGAAGTGCATTTTTTGCTGCATTTTCAATACCACTGCAACATGGGACTTCCATTCTTACAATTATTACACTTTTTATATTATTATTTTTAATGATATGAGTAAATTTTTCAGTATAATCTATACTATCAAGTTTTGGACAACCAATTAGAACTATTCTGTTTCTAATAAATATTTTATGAAAATCATCATACTTATATGCTGTACAATCCGCTGCTATTACTAAATTAGCATTATTAAAATATGGAGCATTTACAGATACAAGTTTGATTTGTACCGGCCATTGATAAAACCCAGTTTCTTCTTTTTCTTTAAAAATAGTTTTACTATCAGGACAAGAACATTGAGAAGTTTCATTTTGTTTACTAATTTTATTTTTGATTACAACTTTTTCATCATATTGGATAGTTTCTCGTTCTATAAAAGAGATTGCACCTGTAGGACAAACTGGAAGACAATCTCCTAATCCATCACAATAATCATCACGAAGCAATTTTGCTTTTCCATCTACAAGCCCAATTGCTCCTTCGTGGCAAGCCTGTACACAAAGTCCGCAGCCATTACATTTTTTCAAGTCAATCTTAATGACTCTTCTTATCATATTTTTCCTCCATATATTAGAATATATTCAAATATTTTACTCAAGTAAATGTTTATCAAAGTTGCTTTTGTGAGATTATTATAATAAAATAAATGTTACATATATGTTGTTTTTACAACAAAATAATTTTATGAAAGAATATATTGAAATATTAAAAAAATCTCCTTTATTTTATAATATTGATGAAAATGATATTTCATCAATACTTACTTGTCTTTCTTCCAATGAAAAAACATACAGAAAAGATGAATATGTCTGGACTGCAGAAAATAAAATTACAGAAGTAGGTATTGTGTTAACGGGTAGTGTTAATATCATCAAAGAAGATTATTGGGGTAATCGAGCTATTATATCAAAAATAACAAGTGGTAAAATGTTTGGAGAAGCATTTTCATGTTCTAAATTAAATAAATTACCTATAAGTGTTGTAACATCAGAAATAACAAAAATTCTTTTTATCAATTACAAAAAAATTATTACAGTATGTTCTAACACATGCATTTTCCATGCTAATCTTATTGATAATATGCTAAAAATTTTAGCAGATAATAATATAATGCTTATACAAAAGATGGAACATCTTGTAAAAAAAAGCACAAGACAGAAAATTTTATCTTTCCTTTCCGAACAGGCAGAAAAATCAAACAATAATTCATTTATTATTAATTTCAACAGACAAGAACTTGCAGATTATCTTTCAGTTGACCGAAGTGCTATGTCAAACGAAATATGTAAATTAAGAGATGAAGGGATATTACTATTCAATAAAAATCAATTTACATTAGTAGAAAAAACGAACAAATCACAATCATTATAAAATATAATCAATTATTTAAATTTTTTTAAAAAATAGGTGAAAACAATCTCATTATAGCCTGCATGAATTTTTCATGTTTAGACTGCATATTGATATAATTTATATCCATCATCGAGCTATTTTGAGCATCTGCAGAAAATATGTCAGCCATTTTAGATGTTATATCATTGCCGTACATAAGATTAGTTAATTCAAAATGTAACTTAAAGCTTCTGACATCAATATTAAATGTTCCAAGAGAACATATATCGTCATCAACTATTAAAGTCTTACTATGAATAAAAGCAGGATAAAAATATACTTTTGCACCTAATTTAGCCATATCACTTGCATAACTCTTTGTAGCATAATACACAAGCCTTTTATCCGGAATTTCAGGAATCATTATTCTTACATCAACACCACTCTTTATTGCTGTAGAAACTGCATCTGCAAAACTTTCATCCGGTATATAATATGGACTTTGAATCCAAATTCTTTTTTTTGCATTATAAATCAATTTTATATAAGTCTGTTTAATTTCCTCATTTGCAACATCAGGCCCGCTACTAATAAGTTGCATAGGTAAAATATTTTTTACATTATTTCTAGGTTTTGATAAAACATAATGTGTTACATCTTTATGAGTAACATATGAATAATCTTGCAAAAATCTAAGATTGATAAGAGCAACACCATCACCTATTACTTTCATATGAGTATCTCTCCAAGGAAGTTTTCCCTTGTTCATATACTCATCCCCAATATTAGCCCCACCTGTGTATGCAATACTATCATCAATGACAACCATTTTTCTATGGTTACGATAATTTATATTAAAATTAAGATATTTCCATTTTCCTTCTAAAAATCTTAATACTTCACCACCATTTTCTACTAAATGTTTAAAAAATTTAGTATTAGCGCCCATAGAGCCAATATCATCAACTATAAGTTTAATATTAATACCTTCTTTTGCTTTTGTAATAAGTGCATCCCTTAACCTTGTTCCAATGCTATCTGTTTTATATATAAAATATAAAACATTAATAGATTTTTTTGCTTTGAGAATATCAGAAACCATATCATCATACTGTTTAACTATATCAGTATAGATAGTTACTTCATTATAAATTGCTACAGCTGCAAGATTATATTTTGCATTAAATTCAACAATATCATTTATATTTTCTTGTTGTAATAGATTGAGATTTTTAAAATTATTAAGATTATCATCTAAAAATCTAGCAAGTTTTTTATCTTTCTGCATTTTTAGATAAAATGCTCTTTGTTTTTTTAGAGATGGACCTTTACCAATAAAAATATATAATACAAAACCTGCAAGTGGCAAAACGATAAACAAAAGAGACCAAACCATGATTGAAGAAGGTCTTTTTTGTTCCTTAAAAATCATAATGGTAATAGATAATAAATCTAAAAAAATTATGATGAATAAATAGATATCAACTTCAAAAGGTAACAATTATAATATCCTTGATATGTGTATTGTAATTAATAGCATAAGTAAGCTTTTTTATTTTTTTAACTATAACTTTCTAAAAATATATATAAAATACTAAATTCTTTTAAATATATCTGTCTTAAGGGAAGAAACTCTATCTAAGAAAAGAAAACCATCTAAATGATCAATTTCATGTTGCAAAACTATTGATTCAAAACCAGAAGTTTTTAATATTTTCTTTGTACCATCTATATCTAAATATTCAACTTCTATCTTTGCTTTTCTTATAACATTACCTGTAAAGTTAGGAACACTTAAACAACCTTCTCTAGACTTTAACTTACCAGATGAATAAATGATTCTTGGATTAATCATTATTAATAGTCCGTTATTTTTATGTGGCTTCATATTTAAAGAAATATCAACAACTATAATTCTTGATGATACACCTACTTGCGGAGCAGCAATACCAACACAATGAGAAGAACTTTTCATTGTCTCTTTCATATCAGATACAAGTTTTTTAACACTGCCACTAATAATTTCTATTGGAGTACTTACTTGTTTTAATATATTATTTGGAATTGTCAAAATTTCTAAAATTGCCACTTTTATATCTCTGATGAATCTGCTTGGTTAACAGATATAAATACATTCAATTCTTTTGATAATACTTTCATCTGAGATTTAATATTATCAATAGTTAAATTTTTGGGTAATTGTATTTCTAATAACATTATGTAAACTTTATCTTTTAATCCAATTATTGATGTTTGAACATCTGTAATATTGACCTTATTACATGCAAGGTATTTACTAATGCTGTAAACTATTCCAGGTTTATCTGCCCCATATAACGAAATAACATAGTCACCAAAAGTTTTAATATTTTTGCTGTTATCATCAATTTCATTTATTGAGAATGATAACCCTATGTCTTTTAAACCATGTTTTAATTTTGTCTTAATTTTTGATACATCTGCATCTTTAGGATAAGCTATAAGAAGTATCATTGCAAATTGACCTGATAAAAGAGTCATTGTCGAATTTTCTATATTACACCCAAGCTCAAAAAGAACCTTTGATATTGAACTAACTATACCTGTTTTATCTTTTCCTATTGCAGACAATGACAACAGTTTTTTAATCATTTATTACATCCTCTATGCTTTTTATTACAGATAAAATTTGCTCTGATCTTTTCCCGCCACCTTGCGCAAAATCAGGTTTGCCACCGCCGGAACCATCTATTTTTGCTGCAAATTGTTTTGCTATTTTCCCTGCATGATAACCACTCTTAACTAAATCATCACTCACAGAAACAACAAAAGAAATTTTATCTTGTAATTGTGAAGCTATTACTACTATAGCAGAAGAAAGTTTTTCTCTGACTTTATCAGACATATCTCTTAGCGATTTTACATCAACATTGTCAACCACAAAAGCTAAAATGTTTATATTTTTTACAATTTTAACTTTCTTAATATATTCATCTATTTCATTTGATATATATTTACTTTTCAATGATGATATTTCTGATTCTAATTGTTTTGTATCAGATATAAGTTTTTCTACAGCATTAACTAACGAATTTTTAGAAACTTTTAATATTTTTGACATATTTTCAATTTGCTCTTCGAAATTATCAAAATATTTTTCAACAGCACTTCCAACAATAGCTTCAATTCTTCTAATACCACTGCCAACTGAAGATTCTGAAATAATTTTAAACATTCCAATATCACCTGTTCTTTTTATATGAGTTCCTCCACAGAGTTCCATTGAGAATGCATTATTATCATCTTGTTTTACAGTTACTGTTCTAACAACATTGCCATATTTTTCACCAAATAAAGCTGTTGCTCCTTTATCTCTTGCCTCTTGTATAGACATTTCTACTATTGATACTGGGAAATTTTCTCTTATTACTTTATTTACATTTTTTTCAATTTGTTCAAGTTCTTCCTTTGTCAATGCTTTAAAATGATTAAAATCAAATCTTAAAGAATTTGATGTTACTAAAGAACCTGCCTGTGCAACATGATTACCTAACAAATCTCTTAAAACTTTATGAAGCAAATGTGTAGCCGTATGATGTCTTGCTATTTGTTGTCTGTTAAATATATCAATTTCAGCTTTTAAAAGTTCTCCTACTTCAACAGAACCATTATTTACTATAACTTTATGAACAAAAAACTTTCCTATTGGCTTTAAAACTTCATTAACTTCTATTTTTTTATCAACAGACAATGTTCCTATATCCGAAACCTGACCGCCGGATTCAGCATAGAAAGGAGTTTTATCTAAAATTATCTCACCTTTGTCACCTTTTGATAAAGTATTAACTTTTTTACCATCTTTTATTAAAGCCAAAACCTTTGAATTCGATGTATAGCTTTCATATCCTTCAAATTTCGTATCTCCAAATTCTTTATGTAAAATAGAATAAAAAGTTATATCCTTCTCACCTGAACCACTCCATGCTCCTCTAGATTTTTCTTGTGCATTCTTTTTTTCTTCTTCAAAAGACTTTTCATCTATAGTTAAACCATTTTCCTGGGCTATCTCTTTCGTAAGTTCATGAGGAAACCCATAAGTATCATAAAGTTTAAAAACATCATTACCATTAATAACTAAATTTCTTTTATTTTTATAATCAGATATTAAATTATTTAATATATCTGTACCGGTATTTAATGTTTCCAAAAATTTTTCTTCTTCAACTTTAATCATTGATTTTATATTATCAAGCCTTGATGTTAACTCCGGATAAGCTGGTGACATAATTGAATGGACATCTTTTACCAATTTATGTAAAAATGGTTCATTCATTCCAAAAACTTTACCTTGTCTTACTGCTCTTCTCAAAATTCTTCTTAAAACATATCCCCTGCCTTCATTAGAAGGAAGTATCCCATCAGAAATAAGGAATGTTACTGCTCTTGCATGATCTGCTATCATTCTCAATTTTTGTATGTTACTATTTAATGATATTTTTAATAAATCTGATGATGCCTGCATTATAGGTAAAAATAAATCTGTTTCGAAAACATTATTTTTACCATTAACAGCTGCAACTAATCTTTCCAGGCCCATACCTGTATCTATATTTTTTCTAGCAAGAGGTTTTAAACTGCCATCTTCTTGTCTGTCAAATTGTGTAAACACTAAATTCCAAACTTCAAGATATCTATTACAGTTACACTGAGGTCCACAAGTAGGTTTACCACAACCCATTTCCGGTCCAAGATCAATCAATATTTCTGAGCAAGGTCCACATGGTCCTGTTGGTCCCATTGTCCAAAAATTTGTTTCATCACCCATTTTTATAATTCTTGATTCCGGAACAATTTTTTTCCACATTTCTTTAGCATCGTCATCATCATTATAAACTGTTATGTATAATTTATCTTTTGGCAAACCCATAACATTGGTTAGAAAGTCCCATGCCCATACAATAGCTTCTTTTTTAAAATAATCTCCAAAAGAAAAATTACCTAGCATTTCAAAAAATGTTAAATGTCTATTTGTAATGCCAACTTGATCTATATCTGATGTTCTAAAACATTTTTGTGAAGTTGTTGCTTTAGTAAAAGTATCTTTGCTTTGTCCTAAAAAATGTTGTTTAAATTGAACCATACCTGCTGAAGTAAATAAAAGAGTTTTATCTCCGGATGGAACTAAAGAATCTGATTCTACAATTTTACATCCTTTTTGTGCAAAAAAATCTAAAAAAGTTTTTCTTATATTTGATGATTGTTTATTCATAATATGTTATTTTATCAAAAAGCATTATATTTTGGCAAATTAATATAATACCATTACATTCAAACTTTTATTTCATCTAATAATTTTATACTATAAGAGATACTATATTATATGGATAAAATGTGAAAATATTCAAACAAATACTTTTTTATATTGTTATTTTATTATCTTTAACAATAATAGCAGATTGTCAACTTTTTGCAACTGATGATTGGACATATTCATCCGATAAAATTTTTGAAATTCCTGAAGGTCCGGATTTTCTAAGAATAGGGTATACTGATGATCAGGTTGTAACAATATCTAATGGTCCAACTTTTTTAAAAAGCATATCAAGAAATATGAAATCTCCTGGATATTGGGTATCAAAAATAAAAAATCCAGATAAAACAATTTTATCTTATAATGAAATTTCTGTAATAAATAATAAAATTTTATCTAACGGTATTTCTTTAAATGATGTAATTAATTACCCTGATTCTGTTCGTAAAATAAGTTTTCAAAAACAATCAAATCAGATATATCGAATTTTTACAGCAAGAAAATATTTAGATTCTTCATTAAAGATAATTCAACAAGATACCCTTAACAAAATAAAGAAGAATATTAAAATTAATTCTTCTGGAAAATATCTTAAAATTAAATTTGCATTAACAATAAAATATAGTGATGTCAGATTATTACCGACAGATATAACTTTTTTATATGATAAAGAAACTTTTGATATAGACAGATTGCAAGTCGCCGGATTAGATTTAGGAGAACCTTTAATAGTTTTAACTCAAACTAAAGATAAGAAGTGGACATATGTAATATCATCTATCTCTGAAGGATGGATAAAAACACAAGATATTGCTTTCACAGACAGAAAAACTATTTCTAAATGGTATAATCCCAAAACTTTTATTGTTGTAATCAATACAAAAGCAGATATATTCCTTGATAAAGAAAGAAGTAAGTATCATGATTATATTAGAATGTCAACAAAACTCCCATTAATAAAAACATTTAATTATCAAACAACTTGTATCAAAATTCCAATGGCAAATAAAAAAGGAAATTTATTTTTTACTGAAGCATATATTAATACATCTGATATCAATATTGGGTTTTTAAAATATAACCAACGCAATGTCATTTATCAAGCATTTAAACATTTGAATTCACCATATGGATGGGGCGGTTATTCTGGGGAACAAGATTGTTCAACATTTGTAAGGCAACTTTTTGGCTGTTTTGGTTTTATAATGCCAAGAAATTCATCTAATCAAAAAAAATGTGGTATTAATCCTGTACAAATAAATTTAACTGATTCTGATTATATAAAAACTAATAAAATAGTAAAAAATGCTATAAGTGGTATATCTTTACTATATTTACCTGGACATATTATGATTTATATTGGAAGTGAGAATGGGACACCTTATGTTATACATTCAATTTGGGGTACAGAAAATTACAATAAAGATGGAAGAACTATTAATTTTATTAATAGAATAGTTGTATCAAATCTTTCAATAGGCGATGGAACTCAAAAAGGTTCTTTATTAAAAAGAATTGCACATTTAAATATAATCAAATAATATATCTGTTATATTTTGATTATGCAGCACTCAATATATTCTTTATAGTCAATACTGATACTTTTACTTCGTCCGTTATTTCTACTCTTCTAAAGTTATCCAGCAACAACACATTGAATTCTTTAAAATCAGATATTGCTTCCAATGTATTATTTACTTTAGTTATAAAATACTCATTCTCTCTTAATATTTTTCCAATATTCCCATTAACTTTAGATATTATTGAATCCAAATAATCTTTTACAGTGATTGTATCTGAATCTATAAATTCATCATTTAACAAATCATTTATATTTTCACCTGATATTATTAATTGTATTGCTAAAATTAACAATGCTTTTTGATATTTGCCATTGGATTCTTTTTCCATTTTTTCAAGATCTATATTAATATTTTTATCAGCCAAAATATTAATAATTTCTTTTCGTATGGAATTCATAGAAATACCTCTGATAAAACCTAATGCTTCTGCATATTTCCCTTTACTTAACAAAAACTCTAAATAAGATTTTGAATCAACACTTAATTGAGTTGTTGAAATATTCTTTAATATTTCTGCTAGATTTTCATTATTTATTAAATCATTACTTATTAAACTAAACAACATTTTTACATTTGTAGTTGTATAATCAAATTTGCTGTTTAAACATGCATTATACCCTTTAGCATATTGTTGTTTTAATGTACTGTTTTCATCAATTTGATTTATTAAATCATTTAATAACACACTACCATCATCTATCGTAATTGCTATGACATTATCATCATTATAAATAGACTTTATCTCTTGTTGTGTAATATTTTCATCAATAAATATATCAACTTTACCAAAGTTAATATATTTTGACTGTTTATCAACTATAGGTAAAATGCCATATGTATTCCATATATCTATATTTCTTTTAACAAATTTATCAAGAATATCTTCATTAAATTTGATAGCGATTCTCGTATCTACTCCTTTATTATTTATAAATTCTTGAAGTTTCTCTAATAGCCCATGTGCAATATTAATATCTGTTATATTATCCGCATCAATTCTGCTGCCATTAAGAATTATATTATTAGCAGCATTTGTCGTTTCTAATATAAATTTAAAACCTTGCCCTTGCAATAAAGTAATTTCAGCCGCATATTTTTGTGATTGCTCATTATTTACAACAAATATTTTTATATTATTTACTTTATATTCCTGTTCGCATATATTTGATAAGTTGTCTAAATTTTCTTTTTTAGATAAATTTAAAACAACTTCTTTTAGAGGCATTGTAACAGAATATGTATATTCATTTTTCATTTCATTAATCACATCATAAGATGTTAATTTATTTGTTATTATTATTTGTTCTATACCATTGAAAATATCATTTTTAATACCATCTGAAAAAGCTTTATTTAATGATTGCTTTAAATTTTCAATATCAACACCAATTAAACCTTTCTTTGAATAAAAAACTATTTCTTTTGTTTTACTATTCCAATATACTCTAACAACACTATTATTATATTGTGTCGTTACTCCTGAAATTTTAACACATTCTTTTAAATCTTTTTTATTTTCAACAATTTTTATACTAACGACATTAAATCCTTCTTCTCTCAACTTATTAGCTATAAGTCTATTGTTTACTAGTAATAATTTTCTTGAAATATTAAATTTGGTTTCTGAATTTGGTTTCTGAATTTCATTTAAAGAAATAATATTGACTGCTTTGTTTTTTATTTTAGAGATTGGATTTATACTTACTAAAATAAATTTATTTAAATTTCTTATTTTTATTTGCTTAAGATTATAAATTATATGTAAACTCCATTCAGCAAACAATACAGATAATGGTATTAATAACGGCATGAGAATAGGAATAAAAACACTTGTAATTAAAGTAATACTAGCTGCAAATGTAATTGTAAATATTTTAATTCCTTTAATACTGTTTTTCATTTTATCAGTATATATGTCATGTCCCTCTATGAAGTCTTTTGTCCAAAATGAAAATGTTTCAATTATAACACCTAAAAATATTCCCTTAAAACTATACTTATCTATCCGCATTTTTTCTAATTTATGTATAGTTTTTACTGTTTGGAAAGTCTGTGAAATCTCAGAGTTTTCTTGATAAGATAAATTTAAATTTTCAATTGTATCTATAACTTTTAAATTTTCCTCTAATTTGGAATTAATATCTTTGCTATTTGTTATAGATGTGGCATAAAGACCTTCAAATGTTTCCCCTTTTGGAAAATATATTTTGTGGGTTGTCAGATCGCTATATATATCAGACTGATCATACCCAACTAATTGTGTAGATGCTGCAAGTTTAAGTTTTCTTGTCGTTGTTTTTCCATTCAAGCTATTGAAAATACTTATAAAATACTCATTAGTTTGATTATCAAACCCAGATGTCATATATATTGGTTTATTTGAATCTCCGTTATTACCATAAATAAATGCATCTCTTAATGATTTAAATATAAAACGAAGCATTTTAGCTGGTTCTTCTTTATATCTATTATTTATATTATTAAGCTCGCAAAAATTAGAAATAAAGAAATTTGATATTACAGAAAACATAGCATAGTTTTTATAATATATAATAAACAGTTCCTCGTCTGTAAGTTTGGATATATCACATCCAACTCCTATTGGATAAATTATTAATGGTTTATTAAAAATGTCAGGATCTTTCATTTTCAGTGATTTAAAAGTTGAATTAACTTTTAATAAGTCATCAAAAAGCAATATAGAGAATGTTGATTGTTGTTGAATATCAATCTTTAACTTTTCTAATTTTTCACTTTGTTCTTTTTGTAAAAAAGCTTTTAAGTTATCTATTGATGGTACTGTGTATTTTATTAATGGATTCTTTTTATTAACAAAAGAAATTTTAATTTTATCATTATAAGATTGTTTTGCCCTAACTAATATTTTCCATTTGTTATGATATTTATCATTTTTCTTTTCAATATCAATAATATCATTTATATTCATACCTTTAATCTTTTGATCTAATCTATCAGAAATAGATTCTGTATTCCTGGATACTAAATGAACATCACCATCTTTTTTTATATCTAGAAAAAAAGATTCATCTTCAATCTTTAAAAATATACCTATAATATCATCATACTCTGCAAAATTGCTTTCCCAAAAAATATCAGGAATGTCTAAAGCTTTTAATTTATCATTTAAAATATATTTATTATAAATTATGTGTACAATCCATTCTCCAGTTATTGCCATCATAACTGTTATAATTGCCGTTGCAAAAAAACCTGGTATTGAAGATACACCTAATACAGGCAATAATACAGGAGCTACCACTGTTCCACCAAAAAATCCACTTGCAATTGTAAATAATTTTATTACATTGATTGCAACTTTCATTGATTTAGATTGTGTAGAATGTTGTTTTATAAAATCTTTTTTCCATAATGAAAATGTTTCAAAAACAACACCTAAAACTGTTCCCTTAAAACTATACTTATCTATTTGCATTTTTTCTAGTTTTTTTATTGTTTTTTTTGTTTTAAGAGTTTTTGCTTGATTATATAAAGCCAAATCTTCTTGTTCAGATGTATTTATATTTATGACTTTGACATTTTGCTCTAATTTGAGATCAATATTTCCATCAATATTCAAATCTTCTTTAACAGAAGAACCTCCTAATTTTATTATCTTATATTGTTCGTCAAATTTTTTACTATTTGTAAGATATGTTAAATACATATTGTTTTTTGTTTGACCAGCGAAAAAAGTTAAAGGAAGTTTTTCTATACTATATTCCATATTTTCAATACCTTTATGCATCCCTGAAATACCGGTAGCAACAGCTATTGCAAGAACTTGCTCACTTGTTTGTCCAAAAGATTCATTATAAACAGCTATAGAATATTCTTTAGTATTAGTGTCATATTTAGTAACTATATATATTGGTTTATTTGGATCTCCATTATTACCATGAACCAAAGCATTTTTTAAAGATTCATATAGAAAATGGTATAAATCAATTGATAAATAAGCTCTTTCTTTTTGTTCCATATCCGATGCAATAATATTTAAAAAATTATCTATAAAATCATGCATAAATATAAAAAAAGCATTCTTATTATCAGTAAATAAACTATATAGCTGATGATTTGTTAATGAATTAAAATCTGCACCAACTCCAATTGGATATAAAATCACTGTCTTATCTGTTAAATCAATTTGTTGTATTATTTCTTTAGTATTTTTCTTATCATCTCCAAACAATGCCCCTAGAAATATGATACTATAAGTCGTCGGTTTATCTAACATAATACCTAATGCATCTAATCCTCTTTTATACTCATTTGATAATAATATTTTTAATTTTTCTGATTTTGGTAATGGTTGTTCAAAATATTTATTTTTATTGATCAGTGTTATTTTTATATCATCAAAATAAAGAGGTCCTTTTGTTATTATCACTTTCCATTTTTGATTTTCTTCATCATATTGTTTTTGAACTTTAATAAAATTATTTATATACATACCTTTAAAAACCTGATCCATTTTGTTAAAAAAAAGATCATTATTTTTAGACATTAATTTTAAGTCACCTTCTCTATGTATCTCTACATAGTAATAATCATCTTTTATTTTTAAAAAAATGCCTATAGAATCTCTGTTATTAAGATATTCACTTTTTAATAAAATTTGGTTTTCTATATTAGTTGAAGCATCTTCAATCTTTATATCATCTAATATTTGGTAATTGACATTATTTACATCTTCTTCTGCAATTGTATTATCTGCTATTTGTAACGTTAATGATATATTATTATCTTGTTCTTCATTTATAAATACTTTTAAAAAATTATAAGCAATATGTATAATCCATTCCCCAGTTATTGCAGTTAGCAAAGTTACAATTGCTGTCCCTGTTATTCCAGAAATGCTATACAAACCAACTCCTGACAACAATAATGGTGATATGCAAGTTAAACCAAATATAGCACTTAAGATTGTAAATGTTTTTATTATTAACAATGCGTATTTCATCATTTTTGATTTATTTTTATGTTGGTTTAAAAAATTACTTTTCCACAATAAAAATGTTTCAAAAATGACACCTAAAACTATTCCTTTAAAACTATATCTATCTATCCCCATTTCTTCTAATTTCTGAACAGTTGATTTCAATTGTAATATTGGTAAAGTATGAATAATATTTTTAGTATCTTCTTCCTGTGATAAACTTGATACAACAAAATTATGTTTTTCCTGAACTTTTATAATACTTATTAAATCATCTATTATTTGTCTAACATCTTCAGCTATAGAATTGTATAACAAAAGTGTTTGTTTAAAAACTTTATCATTGTTAGCAATATTTTGCTTATATATTGCCTTTGTGACCAAATGTTTTAGTTTTTTTGCATCTGTAAGTGATTGTTGTAATGTATCAATATTAATATATTCCAAAAGATTTTTATTAATTTTTTCTAATAAATTAGGTTCATTATCAAGATTATTACGGATCAAGGAAACTATTTGTTCATTAATATTACCTAAATCATCTGACTCTAGGAGTTTAGCTTTTTTTATATTTATTATAAGATTTGATATATTGTTAATTTGCTTATCGTCTAATATTCCTTTTATTTTTGCTGCATTTATTTCTGATAAACTATATCTTTCTTTTAAATTTATATTTGGTTCTAATTTTTGCAATATTTTTATTTGATCAATTGGCGACAGAGATGCAATTAAATTTGCTAATGTTTGAAATGATATATTACTTTGTTCTTTTGCTATCTGATAATATGTTTTTTGTGCATATTTGATTCCACCTGTCACATTTGGAGTTATGACTATATATGACACATTCTTTTCTTCTAATATCTTTGAAACACTATCTGTATGAAATCCTCCAGTTATTACAACATCTACTCTTTTGACATTTTTTATATTATCTATAATATTTATTTCTTTTTTTGATTTCATATTTGATGTTTCTATTCCATCAAATATATTATTTATAAAATATTTATTTCTTTCTGTATTTATCACATAAAATTTATCTGCTTCTAGCAAATACTGTTCTAACAAGGATAATACCCTATTATCTACATATTTATTCCATAATTCTCTATATTTGTCTATATTATTTTTATAATATTCATAATCTTCTGATGTTATTTTACTTGTTGTATAATCTTCCAAATATTTTTCAAAATTTGTTAAAAAAACTATCTCTCTTTGCACTTTTGTTTCTGAAAACCTTGTATTTATTTCATTTATTAACTTATGTTCTTCTTTTATTAATTGTATTGGATTTATTTTTTGACTAAATTCTACATATTGAAGATACTTATTTAACTCTTTAAAATTTGTCTGTAAATCCAAATTATATTCTCTAGTTATTCTTATAAGATAGACATATAATTTATCTATCTTTGAAAAATTTTCTGTTGAATCCATTAACATCTTATATGCACTATATGGTATTCGTTCTTTTAACAACAATACTAATGTTTGTAATTCTTTTGTTATTTTTTTATATGATAATTTTTTCTGCTGTGACAACAACATAATATATGAATATGTATTGTTATATTTATGAATATCTATTCCTAACTTATCTACATGTTTTGATAATAATGCAAAGTATTTTTCAGGTGTGATTTTTCCATTTATATAGTCATTAGAAAGTTGTTCTATTTTCAACTGTTTTCTATCGTAATATTTATTTTTTAACATTAATGTAGATTTTTTTATTTCTTCTAATATTTTATTTATTTTTTCCTGATTCTCTAATATTTTCCCAAATCTTTTTAAATTATCTAAATATGCTTCTCTTTGTTCCAACCCTTTTATTATTTCTGTTTTACCACTGAGTACACTGTAATATTCTGCCCCTGTTAATCTTCCTGTTTCAATCATTTTTTCTATTACATTATTCTTTGAAGAAGAACCTATTGATTGTGTTATCCACTTTGTACTTACTTTTCCATAAGCACCCTCTAAGTATATGTTGCTTATTTCATGTTCTTTATTAAACAACTCTATTATATTGCTAATATTTTTTTGTACTATTGGATGGCAATGTAAATCTTGTATATTTATTACTAACCTGTCAGATGATGTAAAATGTGAAGATGTTATTTGTCCATATGAATATGGCAACATAAAATCATTAAATATTTGTTTATATTGTTGTGTTGTTGTTATATTTGCTATTACTGATGACACAACTTGCCCGTATACAAATGACAATAAAAAGCAATTAACAACGAAAATAGAGATTATCTTTTTTATTTTTTTTATCTGAAACATTTTTCACTCCAAAATAAAAAAGCCTGTACTTTTCTACAACAAAGTACAAGCTTTTTTGTATATGATATTTTTTTTATAGAAACAGATCTTGGTAAAATATTAAACAATAACCTAAATAATAACACGAAAACAATACATCGCCATAGCGGAATTTTTAATGGTGAATTTACTAATACATTTTTATACACATTAGAAATAATTCCATCATTGATTTCTATAATGTGTTTATTTACTGTTTTATAATCATTTAAAAAAGAATAAATTGATATTACAGAAATATCATAAAATGATGTTTCTGTTGTGTTTTCATTATGTTTTTTATTACTATTTTGATGATTAGACATCATTGATGAAATAATATCTGTAGGCATGTTTACAACTATAAAAAACTTACTAATAAATGAATCGGATTGGATATTATATAATGAGATATCTATATTCTTAAAAGTACACATAAATGCATTTAAAAAAACACTTATAGCACATATAAAAACACATAAAAAAATATATTTCTTTAATATTAATCTTTTTTTCATATACATACATTATAAACCATACATTTAATTTTTACAATATCAAAGATATAAAACTATATCTTTGATATAACTTTAACAGACAATTCAACAGCACTTTCAAGATCTTTAATATTAAAAACCGAACTTGAAGCATGTAAATATCTTGTAGGTATACTTAATATTCCAGTTAAAATGCCTTCTCTATTCATATAAACAACGGCACCATCAGTCATCCCGCCATCTATAACATCAACTTGATGCTTTATATTATTTTCTTTTGCAGTATCTATCATTAATTTTCTAACTTTATTATTTACAATTGTACCTCTTCCGCTTGCTTCTATGATAGTTATTGCTATACCTTCTCCTAATCTTAATGATGAAACTTTATCTTCAATTCCAGGAACATCTCCGGCAACAGCTGTATCTAAAATAAGAGCAAAATCAGGATTTATAGCAAATGATGAAGTTCTTGCACCTTTTAAGCCTACTTCTTCCTGTGCAGTTGCCACTGCATATACTTCCGCATCAAGTGACGACAATTTTTCCATAACTTTTATCATAGCATAACAACCTGCTCTATTATCTATTGCTTTACCATAATAAACATCTTTATTTAAAATTCCTGCATTTGGTTCAAATATAATTTGATCACCTATTTCTACTTTTTCTAAAACTTCTTGTTTCGATGAACAACCAATATCTATGAACATATTATCATGTGTCATAACTTTATTTTTTTCTTCCGGACTTTGTAAGTGAGGAGGTTTTGTACCTATAATTCCGCAAATATCACCTTTGTTTGATTTAATAACAACTCTTTGTCCCGGCAAAACCATATCTGCTATTCCGCCAACTTTTATAAAATATATAAATCCTTCATTATTTATATATTTGACTGCAAGACCTATTTCATCCATATGAGCTGCAATCATAATTTTTTTTGAGCCTTTACCTTTCTTAGCAATAACATTGCCGAAATTATCAATTCTAACGCTATCACAAGTCTTCTCTAATTCTCTTTTCATAATCTGTGCAATTGATTCTTCATACCCGGAAATACCAGGTGCCAACAAAAGTTCTTTGAGTAAATTATCCATAATACTATTCCCCTATTTTTATATTCTTTATTGCTTTTATTCTTTCCAAAATTGGCGGATGAGAATATTCTAAAAATACTTTTAATTTATGTGGTGTTAAGTTCGTCAAATTATCAACTGAAAGTTTTTTTAAAGCTTCTACCATTGAATCTGGTTTTTTATATGTATCTACTGCATATTTATCAGCTTCAAATTCATATTTTCTTGATATCACATTTTGAATTATTGATAAAAACATTGATACCGGCGTATATAAAAATCCAAAAAATACTAATGCTGCATAAATTGATATATTTTGCATACCAAAAGCTTCAAATAAATATTGATTCCCTATAAAGAATGATAAAATAAAAAACATTAAAATAACATTAATAAAAGACATCATCATAAATTTATTAATATGTCCTTTTTTATAATGTCCCATTTCATGAGCAAGCACGGATACAAGTTGCTCTGTTGTTTGTTTTTCAATTAAAGTATCAAAAAGAACTATTCTTCTGAATTTACCAAATCCTGTAAAAAATGCATTACTTTTTGTTGATCTTTTTGATCCATCCATTTTATAAAGACCTTTCATTTTAAAATTTTCTTGTTTAGCATAATTTTCAAGTTCTAACTTAAGTTCTCCTTCCTCAAGTGGAACATATTTATTAAATAATGGCATAATAAATACAGGAGCTATAAAAGTTATTAAAATTTCAAATAAAATAACTGCACTTGCAGCATAAATCCATGCTAAAGAATCAAACTTGATGAAAAACCAAATTATAAGTGCAAAAATTGGAAGTCCAATAACTGCAAATAAAATGGTTGTTTTAAAAATATCCAATATAAATGTTTTTATTGTCGTTTTATTAAATCCGTACTTTTCTTCTATAACAAATATGTTATATGCAGAAAAAGGTATTTGTATTATATTAAGCGATACCATTAAAGTTATTATAAAAATTAGACCTGTAATTATTTGTTCATAGCCGAATGACCTTGCAAAATTATCTACAAAATTAAAGCCGCCTGCGAGTATAAAAACAATTTCAACAATAAGCACAAAAGATGATGATGTAAAAGAAAATTTTGTTTTATCTTTTAAATAATTCTGAGATTTTTTATATTTATCACTATCATAATAGCCAATGAATTCTTGTGGTAATTCATCTGACATATTTTTTGCATTTAAATAATCAGACAAGCTATCGATTATAAAAGCAATTAACAAAAAAGAAATCACTGCAATTAAATATATATTCATACAACCTCTATTTTAATTTATACTAAATAAAAAGATAATTCTTGTTATCACTGTTAGCCTTTATGTTTAAGAAAAACAGCACCCAAAGGTGGTAATGTAATCTCTAAAGTATATGGTTTAGCATGAGTTGAATAATCATAAGTATTAACTCCGCCAAGATTGCCCATATTACTACCAAAATAACATTCTGAATCACTATTTAAAATTTCTTTCCAAAAACCATTTTTTGTAACACCAACTTTATAATTATGTTTTGGCACCGGATTAAAGTTATATATACAAACTATAACTTCACCTGTTGATGGTGATTTCCTCAAGAAACTAAGAACAGTATTATCGGAATCATTACAATCTATCCATTCAAAACCATCCCAACTATTATCATCTTCATACAAAGCTAATTCATCTTTATAAACTTTGTTTACATCTTTTACCCATTTTTGCATCCCAGAATGTTGCCAAAATTGTAAAACATGCCATTCTAAACTTTCCTCATGAGACCATTCTCTAACTTGCCCAAATTCTGAACCCATAAATAAAAGTTTTTTACCTGGATGTCCATACATATAACCTATAAGTAATCGAAGATTTGCAAATCTCTGCCATTCATCTCCCGGCATTTTTCCTATAAGGGAACCTTTACCTTGTGTTACTTCATCATGAGAAAAAGATAAAATAAATTGTTCACTAAAAGCATACAATAAACTGAACGTTAAATTTGTATGATTATATTTTCTAAAAACGGGATCTGTTTTAAAATATCTCAATGTATCATTCATCCACCCCATATTCCATTTAAAGCCAAATCCTAAACCACCTAAATAAGTAGGTTTTGAAACCATAGGCCATGCAGTTGATTCTTCTGCTATCATTTGAACATCATTATAATTCTCATATATAACATGATTTAATCTTTTTAAAAATGCTATAGCTTCAATATTTTCCTTACCACCATATTTATTAGGCAACCATTCGCCTTCTTTTCTTGAATAATCTAAATATAGCATAGATGCAACAGCATCTACCCTTATTCCATCAATATGATATTTATCAAACCAAAATAATGCTGACGATATCAAGAAATCTTTAACTTCATTCCTTCCATAATTAAATATTGAACTTTTCCAATCCGGATGGAACCCAAGTCTTTTGTCTGAATGCTCATATAAATATGTCCCATCAAAAAAAGATAAACCATGCAGATCTGTAGGAAAATGCGATGGAACCCAATCCATTATTATACCGATACCAGACTGATGTAAAACATCTATCATATACATTAAATCTTGTGGAGTTCCATACCTGCTTGTAGGAGCAAAATATCCTGTAGTCTGATATCCCCATGAAGCATAAAAAGGATGCTCCATTATAGGCATAAGTTCAATGTGTGTAAAATTCATATCAAGACAATAATCTCTTAACTCTGAAGCAATTTCTCTATATGTTAACATTCTATTATTTTCTTCAAATTTTCTTTTCCACGAACCTAAATGTAACTCATAAATTGACATTGGAGCTTTTATACTATTATGCTTATATCTAGTTGTCATCCATTTACCATCATTCCACTGATAATCAAGTCCCCAAACTTTTGACCCTGTTTTTTTTGGAGTTTCACAATGAAAAGCATATGGATCTGACTTTTCTACAGAATAATTGTTACAATTGGAAATTATAAAATATTTATATATATCACCTTGTTTTAAATAAGGGATAAAGCCTTCCCATATACCTGAGTTATCTCCTCTTGAATGTAATGGATGAGACCATTTATCCCAATAATTAAAATCACCTATAACTGATACATGTTTTGCATTAGGTACCCAAACAGCAAAATAAACGCCATCCATACCATCATAATTTATTTCATGAGAACCTAATAAATTATATAATTTGAAATGACTCCCTTCTTTAAAAAGATAAATATCCTGAGCACTGAAAAGAGAAAAACCCCTAACATAATTATCCATAATTATCCTTTTACTAATATATTTTTTTATATCTCTTTATAAACATAACAAAAACATTTTTCAATAAAGCCATTATAGGAACTGCTAAAAGTATTCCTAAAAAACCAAAAATTTCAGCCCCGGCAAGTAATGCAAACATCATAACAACCGGACTTAAATTGACATTCTGTCCAACAACAATAGGTTGAACAACATTATTATCAATTTGCTGTATTATAAGAAATAAACAAATGACTTTTATAACAACCAACATAGACTGAAACTGTACAGCAACAACAATAACTGCTGTTATTAATCCAACTGCCGGACCTAAATAAGGTATTAAATTGCATAAGCCTGCTACAATCCCTATTAAAAAAGCATAATTTACACCTAATATACTCAATCCTACAATTGAAAATGTACCTACAAATATAATCTCTATAATTTGCCCTCTTATATATTTTCCCATAACAGAATCTATCTCATGAAAAATAGATAAAACAATTTCTACATATTTTGCCGGTACAAGATTAACAATAGATTTAGTAGTTTTATTGTAACCTAACAACATAAAAAAAGTTATAACCGGAACTAAAAAAATTATAGAAAAAACAGAAACTATACTCATTAAATGTTTTGGAATTTTTGTAACTTCGTTTGTAACAAAAGTTGTAACTTTAACTGTAATATTGTCAATTATATTATATTTTTTTATAAACGGAACAAATCTATCAAAATAAGATTGAATGTTTATAAGTAAATTTTTTATATAAGCAATATATTCAGGCATTTTTTTTACAAAGATATCAATATCATTATTTATTATCGGAATGACAAAGATTATTGTAAACATCACAAAGATACAAAATACTATTATCAAAATAATAACAGCAACCCATCTTTTAACCCCTATTAACATTATCTTAGTAACTAAAGGTGATAAAAGATATGCTAAAAAAGAAGAAATTATAAAAGGAGCTAAAATTCCTCTACTAAAATATGCAAATAAAATAACTGCGAAAAAAATGAGTATTGAAAGGACAAATCCTTTAGTTAATAAATTCTCTTTCATAAATTATTATTGTACCTTATTATATAAGTTATCTAGCAATATTTTAGTTATTTTAAAACCAATTTTTGTATCTTCAGACATAAGTCTCTCAAAATCATATTTATGTATTATATAAACCACACTTTTTTCTATTACTTTTGCTGTGTTAACATATATTTCACTATCACACATTAAAAATTTTTGTCCAAAAACATCATTTATTTCAACATTTTTCTTATCTTTTTCATCGTATAATTCAACTTTCCCATTTTTTAATATACAGAACAATTTAGCTTCTTCACCTTTATTATAAATAACTTCATTTTTTAAATACTCTTTTTTATAAATTATGCTTATTATTTTTTTTAATTGCCAAACTGTAAATTTATTAAAAATTTTTATATTCTCAAGAAATTTTATATCGTTTTTAATTTCAGTATCAATAAAAATATTTATAAGCATTTTTTTAAACATAGAAAATTCCCTCTTTTATTTATTTTTTCTACTTTTTAATAATTCAATCATACCATAATCTTTATTTCTTTCTGCATAATCCATTGCAGTAAAACCCCTATTATCATTTGAATGCAATCTTGCACCATTATCAAGTAGCAATTTTGCAATATCAAAATAACCTTTATAACTTGCTAATATTAAAGGGGTCATGCCATTTATATCTTTTGTATTAAGTCTCGCACCTTTTTCTAATAAAAATCTAATGATGTCTATATTGTTAATATCTACAGCTGTATTTAATAATCTTGGAACATTATCTTGTTTTTGATTTAAAATTGCTCCGTTTTTAAATAATAGTTTTACCATTTCTATATTACCTTTTCTTACAGCAATAATTATTGGAGAAATTCCATTATTATCAACAATATTTATATTTGCTTTATGAGCTAGTAACAATTTAACAATTTCTGTATTTGATTTATATAAGGCATACATCAATGGTGTAATTCCATTGACATCATGAACATTAATATCTGCTCCGCTATTAAAAGCTAATTCTACCAAATCAATATTATTGGAAGCACAAGCTGAAATTAAAGGATTTATACCATTATCATCAGCCATACTAATATCTGCATTTCTTGATATTAAAAAAGCTGCCATATCATAATCACCATTATCAAAAGCAATTAATAAAGGTGTTTTTCCCAAAACACCTTTTTCATTAACATCAGAACCATAAGCAATAAATCTTTCTGTAAGCCTTATGTCTGATGTAACAACTGCTTCCCCTAAAGTTCCCGGTATTGAACCTACTTCATTGAAAAACTTTACAATATTACTATGTCCTGCTTTCATAGCTATTGATGAAGCTGTTAACCCATTATCTGTTTTTGTGTTTACATTCACATCATATTTAACCATGTACTTAATAATTTTAATCATCCCTTTCTCTGAAGCCATCATAAGAGCTGTAGTTCCATTATTTAATTTTTTATCAAAATCCACACCATAATCTATTAACAATTCAGCTGTAGATTCCATATCTTTATTTATAGCAAGCATTAACGAATTCATTCCTCTAGAATAAGATTCATTAACGTTAGCTCCTCTTTTTATTAGCAAATTTGCTCCATCCTTAAAACCCATATTAATTGCAAGTAATAAAACAGCATTCCCATTTGAATCTTTTGAATTTGGACTAACCCCATTATCTAAACATTTAACCATTGTTTTTAAATCAGATCTTACAATTGCGTCCAACAAAGTATCTGAATTCAAAACAGTATTTGCTGAATACAAATAAGTATGTATGCAAAAAACACTTATTAAACAAATATAAACTAATGACTTTATTTTTTTCATTATAATGTCGTTAATTGTGAAATTTTTGAATTGCATTCTTTTGAAATCTTTATATCTAATTTTGCAGCTTTTTGATAATTTTCTATAGCTAAATCATTTTGATTATTACTTTCACATAACTGAGCATATCCAAAATATGCAAGAGAATTTTTTGGATTTATATCTATTGATATTTTGTAATAATGTTGAGACTGTTTAAAATTATTTTTCATTTTATATATATCTGCAATTTTGCAATTTGCTAATGATGATTTTGGAGATAATTTTATAACTTTGAACAAATCATCCAATGCTAAATCAAATTCTTTTATTTCATAATATGCTTCGGCTCTAGAAATATAAATCTGTATATCATTAGAATTTTGTTCTATTGCTCTTGTAAAATCATCTATTGCTTCATCATATTTTTGCTTTTTTAAGTTAATATTGCCTCTATTAAAAAAAAGTATACTGGTTTTAACATCTATTTGCGATGAAGTTGCTTGGACTATAACTTGTGATTTGTCTTGTTCGATTAAATCATCGTTTTGTCTTTCTTCTATCATTTTTGATCTATTAAAATCTAGTTCTGCTTCTTTGTTATTACCTAATTTTTTATACAATAAACCTCTATTGTAATAATATTTTGCATTATTTTTATCAAGAATTATTGCATTAGTATAATCTTTTATAGCTATAGTATTTTTTTCATTTTTGGCATAGTATTCAGCTTTTTCGGCAAATAAACTATGTTTCTTAGAGTTAATTTTAACAGCTTTTTCATAATCTTGTGATGCTTTTAAAAAATTATTTGATTTTGTATAAATTTTTGCCCTTAACCAAAATAGCTCATAGTCATTTGATTCTAGTTCTATTGCTTTGTTTACATTATATAAAGCGACAGCAAAATTAGATATGTAAAAATATGATAATGCATTTGAATAATAAATTAATTTATTATTCAAACCTTTACTAATTGATTTTGTTAAATAAACAGTCGCATTATCATAATCTTTTGTTTTAAAATAACTCATACCTAAATAATAATTTATTTCTTTTTCTTCTTTTTTATCATCGTATATCTCAATTAATACATCAATACTCTTTCTATATTTTTCTAAATGAAAATATATTTGTGATAATAAATATTTAATATCATTACCGGCATAAAAATCTAAAAGAAATACTATATCTTCATACGCTTCTTCAAACTTTGATTGTGTTATATAATAATTGATTCTTGATATATACGCTTCTTTATATTCAGGTTCATATTCTATTGCTTCATTTAAATTCTTCAAATAGTTTTTGATATCTCCATTCATCTTATATAACAAAGATCTTTTATAATATAACGTTGCATTATCTGGTTCTAAAAAAATAGCCTTATCCAATGAAATAATGGCATCCTTATATTTTGTTAATAATTTAAATGATTCTGATTTATTAACAAAAATTTCCACATCTCCTACTTTATGATATTTAATTGCCATATCATAATCTTTTATAGCTTCTTTAAAATTTAATTGTCTAAAATATAAATTAGCTCTTTTTTTATAGTTTAACCAATCACTGATATTTTCTTTTACAGCTTTATTTGCCTCTTGTAAATCTAAGAATTCTTCATCAGTTTTTTTAACATCTTCTTGTTCCTGTATTATTGGCTGTGATTGTTCTTGCTCTACTTTTTTTGATACTTCTTCCAAATTATTACTCTCTGGTAATTTATGGTTAGCATCATCGATTTGACCGATATTTGTTGTATCTTCTTCTATTACTGTAGACTGTTCTTTTTCTTCTGTTGGTATTTCTTTTATTTTATCATTTTCAGATAAGTTGTCTTGAGAATTATCTATTTGACCAATATTTGGGATATCTTCTTCTATTATTGAAGACTGGTGTTCTTTTTCTTCGGTTAATACTTCTTCTAATTTTGTATCTTCTTGAAAATTATCATTATTATTAATTTTACTATTATCTTGGTTGTTTTTTTGTTCATCTATCATTGAAAGAGATTGTTCTTGCTCTGCTTTCTTTGATACTTCTTCTAAATTATTACTTTCAGATATGTTAATATTTTGGCTTTCTTTTTCTATTATTGGCGACTCAAATTGATCTTTATTTTCTTCTATTGATATTTCTTCTGAATTAGGCTTTTCTTGAAAATCATATTCTATATCTATATCATTTTTCTGTTCTATTTCATCATTTTTAACTAATTCTTTATTTCCAACATTTTCAACTCCATCATCATGTATAATTGTTTTTTTAGACTTCTTTTTTTCATTATGAAAATATTTTTTTGTTTCCAAGAGCTCAATACCCAAATCTAATGTTTTATTTTCACACAAAAGTTTAAGTGCTGTATCATAATCTTTAATAGCGTCAATAATATTACCTCTGTTTCTATTAATTATAGCCTTATAAAAATATGCATTTACAAATTTATCATCAACTCCTAATAAATAAGAAATATCCTCTAGTGCCTCTTCATAACTTTTCATTTTAATACATAATTTAATTCTTTTAATATATAAATTTAAATTTTG
>Ga0172377_10000261_pt1 | contig 47441 bp, 36 predicted proteins | sample Pumphouse3metaG_FD_119749 | JGI IMG/M metagenome (GOLD analysis project Ga0172377, IMG submission 119749) | Leachate microbial communities from a municipal landfill in Southern Ontario, Canada - Pumphouse #3 metaG | ecosystem: Engineered > Solid waste > Landfill > Unclassified | place: Canada... | reverse complement strand
AGGACAGGAGGATAAATGTCCCAGCTTATTCTTGCCATCAATCCCGGTTCCACATCCACCAAGATCGCCGTTCACGACGGTGACAAGCCGGTGTTTGAGAAGACCCTGCGCCACGATCCGGCGGAGCTTGAACCCTATCCCAACATCATCGACCAGTATGAGTTTCGCCAGAAGCTGGTGCTGGAGGCGATGCAGGAGCACAACGTGGATCCGCGGTCCCTGGTGGCGGTGGTGGGCCGCGGCGGGCTGATCAAACCCGTTCCCGGCGGCACTTTCCGGATCAACGAGGCGATGAAAAAAGACCTGCGCGACCCCACGCTCTGGGGCCGCACCCACGCTTCCGCGCTGGGCGCCTTCATCGCCGACGCCATCGCCCGGGATCTGGGTATTCCCGGTTTCATCGTGGACCCGGTGGTGGTGGACGAGTTTGGCGAACTGGCCCGCATTTCCGGGATCCCGGAGATCGAGCGCAAATCCCTGCTGCACGCCCTGAACATCCGCTACATAGCGCGTTTGCTGGCCGCGGAACTGGACAGGAAACTGGATGAGGCGAACTTGATCGGGGTGCACATGGGCGGCGGAATTTCCGTGGCTGCAATAAGCAAGGGCAGGGTCGTGGACGTAAACAACGCCCTGCTGGGTATGGGTCCTTTTTCGCCGCAGCGGGCGGGCGCCCTGCCCATCGGAGACCTGCTGGAGCTGGCTTACAGCGGTAAATACACGCATCCGGAACTGGTGAAATACCTCACCAAGGCCGCCGGTTTCATGGCCTATCTGGGTACGGATAGCGGCATCGAAGTGAATAAGCGGATCGACGCCGGCGACGCCAAAGCGAAGCTGATCACCGACGCCATGTGCTATCAGGTGGCCAAAGAGGTGGGAGCCAGCGCGGCGGTTCTGAAAGGCAAAGTGGACGCCATCTTCCTCAGCGGCGGCCTGGTCTATAACGACTACATCGTTCAGCAGATCAGCTCCCGGGTGGAATTCATCGCCCCGATCAAGCTCTATCCCGGCGAACGCGAGATGGAGGCACTCTGCCAGGGCGGTCTGCGGGTTCTGAACGGTCTTGAGGAAGCCCGGGAATACAACTATTGAGCGTAACGGCGAGGGGTGAAACGGTGAAACGGATACTGCTTGCGATCCTGGGATCCGCTTTACTGTTTCCCCTGGGCGCCGCGGACTGGACCGTGCTGGTCTATATGGCCGCGGACAACAACCTCTGGCAAAACGCCGCGCAGGACATCAACGCCATGGAGTCCGTGCCCCAGCCCACGAACCTCGACCTGATCGTGCAATCGGACATGCCGGTGGATTCGGAACATCCCGGCGGCCAGCGCCGCAAGATCCGCCCCGACGCGCTTCCATACATTTCTTCGCCGTTGCTGGAGGATCTTGGCCCGATCGACAGCGGCGATCCCCAAACATTGAAAGACTTTATCAATTGGGGCTTTCAGCGCTATCCCTCCCAGCGGAAAATGCTGGTGATCTGGGGCCATGGAGACAATTGGTTCAAGGATGGCGAAACAAAATGGATCTGCCCGGACGAGGGCTCGCAATCGCTGATCAGCGTTTCCGAAGGCGAATTGCAGGAAGCCCTGACCGGAATTCCGCCTCTGGACATATTGGTTTTTGACGCCTGCAGCATGCAGAGCCTGGAAGTGCTGGCCGAAGTGGTCGACGCGGCAGATCTGGTGGTTGGTTCGGAGGAATTGGTACCGGTGGCCGGATTTCCCTATCAGGACATGATCCCGCTGTTCAGCAGCGATGATCCGGAAGCTGTGGCGGGCCAGATCAGCCAAACGTATCTGGAATCCTATGAAGCCGGCGGAAGCCAGAATCCGGGCAATCTGAGCCTCCCCATCACCTGCTCGGCAGTACGGACCTCTTCACTGAATAGCTTTTTCAGCGCTTTCCGGGACTTTTTCCTCGGCAAATCCTGTTACTGGCCGATGGGCATGCTGCCGGTCCGAAGCGAATGTTGGGAAATGGGAACCGGCTACAACGACATCGATGTTGGCGAATTGCTTTCCAGGATGGATGAGGCCTGGGGTGAAACCTGGGAGCCTGGTTTGGGTCCGCTGAAGGATAAATGGGAGACCTGCGTGGTGTCTTCCGGCAGCCTGAACATCGCGCATGAGGTGGGTTCCGCGGCGCTGTGGTTTCCTGCCAACCAGCAGTACTACGACGTTTGGTGGAACCGCTACGCCCAGCTGGAATTCGCGCAATACCGCTGGTTCCAGATCCTGCACCGGGTTTACGGCCCGCATGGTCAGCCGCCCGCGCCGGAGCTGGTGAGCCAGGGTATGGTGCTGTCGAACCTGAGGCTGGAACTGAGACAGCCGGTCTATCCCGATTCGCTGTGGTACATTGTGAAACCCCGCCCCTGGGTGGAGGGCGGCGAAGCCATCTTTATAAAACCGGAGTTCGGCCAGAGTACTTTCTATGCCTGGGTTCCCGTCAGCGGCCCCGGCTGGCTGGAGATCGAGGCTGTCAATCCCTGGGGCGCCATTTCCGATTCTCTCTATGTGGCTTATGATTACGCGGAGCCGGGATTGGAATTGCTGGTGGCGCCGAATCCTGTGAGCAGCAGAGCGCTGGCCTCCGCGAAGTGGTATCTGCCGGAGGGGAGCACCGGAACGGTGGAGCTGAAGCTTTACAACTCGCGGGGACAGAAGGTTTTGAGTAAAAGTTTCGTCCAAGCCGAACCCGGCGAGGGGATTTGGCTGCTCTCGGCCGAGCCGGAGTTCCGCAAACTGGGCCGCGGAATCTTTATCCTCAGCCTAAATGTTGGTAAACGATCATGCCGCCTGAAACTCGCAATTCTATAGTCAAAGCGGTCTTGCGAACTTTGTGGATAAACTGTGGATAACTTTGTGGAAAGTAAGCAACAACCGGATATAGCATTGCGGGACAGTGGATTGCAAAATGTGGATAATCCACGGATTTTGTGGATAAGTGCGTAGATAACTGAAATTCAGGAGATTGGAAAAGTGGAGCAAAAAACCAGGGAACTCAGCCAAAACAGAAGGCGGGAACTGGGCAAACTGCAGCAGAAAAAATGGCGGCTGAGCGAGGGCAAGGTGGTGGTGGAGGGTCTGCGCAGCCTGCGTCAGTTGCGGGATTGGGGCATCGAGCCCCTGGAGCAGTATCTCACTGAAGGCAGCTCCCCTCTCTGGGCCAGTGTTCCCGCTTTCCAACTCCGGGATTGGGAACTGGGCAAGATCTGCGGCAGCGATCATCCTCAAGGATCGGCTGCGTTGTTTGAGCTGCCGCGGGAGCGGCCAGTGCAGTTCAGGCAGGCATTTTACCTGGACGGGATCAGCGATCCGGGCAACCTGGGCACCATCTTCAGGATCGCCGCGTCCTTTGATCTGGACTGCCTGCTGCTGTCCGCGGACTGCGTGGAAGTATCTTCGCCCAAGGTGATCCGGGCTTCCCTGGGCAGCGTTTTCAGAGTCCCATTCCAGATTCTGGGCGCAGCTCAGCTGAAGGATCTGAAGGCGGAGCTGATCCTCACCGAAGCCGCCTCCGGCGAGCCTTTGCGCTCATACAGCCCTGAGGAGGGCCGGCCCACGGTGATAGTGCTGGGTTCCGAAGCGCGGGGTATCTCAAACGAGATCAAGGCATTGGCTGCCAAGACCTTGCGGATCGAGATGGGGGAGGAGATGGAATCCCTGAATGTGGCCGTGGCAGCGGGGATCATCGCGCATCACCTTTACCGGCGGTAAGCGGCACTTTATCGATTGACAAAATCGGGGCGCTGGCAAGATTGACCCTTTCTGGAATTTTATTTTTTAGGAGTATCCGTGAACATCATAAATCAGAAGACCGGCTGGATCGAAGTGATCTGCGGCAGCATGTTCAGCGGCAAAACAGAGGAACTGATCCGCCGCATCCGCAGGGCCGAATACGCGCGGCAACCGCTTTTGGTTTTCAAACCCGCCCTCGATGACCGTTACGACGCCAACAACATTGTCTCCCATTCCCAGATGCAAGCGCCTTCCGTGCCGATCTCCGCGCCCGGCGAGATCTATGGCTATCTGAAAGACGGAGTGAAGATCGTGGCCATCGATGAAGCGCAGTTTTTCGACGCCTCGATAGTGGATGTCTGCAACGATCTGGCGGACAAGGGCTATCGGGTGATCGTGGCCGGACTGGACCAGGATTACACCGGCAAACCCTTCGGCAGCATGCCGCAGCTGATGGCGGTGGCGGAGTATGTAACCAAAAACCTGGCCATCTGCGTAAAATGCGGCAATCCGGCCAACCGCACCCAGCGCACCGTGCACCAAGACGTACAGATCCTGGTGGGCAGCACGGAGGCTTACGAAGCCCGCTGCCGCAATTGCCACGAGGTGCTGGAATGAACGTGAGCGGCAGATTCGTGGAACTGATCATCGCCCTGCTGGACCTGTATGTGGTGCTGATCATAATCCGCGCTTTGATGAGCTGGTTCGTGCGGGATTTCCGCAACCGGATCTATCTGTGGCTGGTGCGGATCACGGAGCCGGTTCTGGGCCCCATCCGCAGGATCATGCCAAATATGGGTGTGGATCTTTCGCCCGTGGTGGCGATCATTCTGATCCAGATAGTAATCACTCTGTTAAGAAGAATAAGCTAAACAATTGGGAGGAATTGTGTCACTGTTTCCCACAGACATACGCCATCAGGAGTTTTCGGGCTCCATGTTCGGCTACAGCAAAAAGGAAGTGAAGCAGTACCTGGAAGACCTGGCCCTGGAACTGGAAGAGTACCAGGCGCGGCAGGAAAAGGAATTGCGCCGGCGCGAGCAGATGCAGGTGGAGGTTAGGCAGGAAGCGGTTCAGGCCGGATCGGCGGTGGAAGAGCTGAAACGGCGGGAAGAGCTGATCAGCCGCACTCTGGTATTTGCCGAAAAGACCAAGGCGGATATCATCTCCAACGCCCGCAAGGAAGCGGAAAACATCATCCACGAAGCCGAGCTCAAGGCCAAGCGCGCGATCCAGGAAGCCAAGCAGTATCTGGGCGTGCTGGAACAGCAATATATCCAGCTCAAAGAGGAAAAACGCCAGTTTCTGATGCAGTTCAGAAGCGAATTGAACACCTTTCAGGACCGCATCGAAAAAGACCCTCTGCTGAACCGTCCCCCGGAGCATCTGCTGGATTCGGATTTCAAGCAGATCAAGGAAGAGATCAACCCCAACGCCAAAGCTCCGGTGGAAGACAACCAGCTCTCATGAACGGCGCCTGCAAGCAAACGGCGGACTGGCTGAAGCAGCGCCTGCCCGAGGTTCCGAAGGTGGCCCTGATCCTGGGCACGGGACTGAACGGCATTGCCGAGCGGGGCCGGATCCTATTCCAGATCCCCTATGGCGAGATCCCCGGCTTTGCCAGCAGCACCGCTCCCTCCCACAAGGGAAACCTGATCCTGGGCGAACTGGGAGGCACCAAAGTGCTCTACCTGCAAGGGCGTTTCCACTATTACGAAGGCCATCCGATGTCCGCGGTGGTTTTCCCCACCCGGGTGCTGGCCAGCCTGGGGGTCCAAACCCTGATCGTAACCAACGCCTCCGGCAGCCTGCGCGAAGAACTGGCCCCCGGCTCGATCGTGATGCTGGCCGACCACATCAATTTCATGGGAACCAATCCGCTGATCGGCGAAAACGACGGCGAACTGGGTGAACGCTTTCCCAGCCTGAACGAGCCTTACGATCCGCGCTACGCTGAAACCTGCGCGCAGATCGCCCGGCACGAGGGCATACCATTGAACAAGGGCGTCTATGTTGCCGTTACCGGCCCCAGTTTGGAGACCCGGGCGGAATGTGCGGCCTTTGCCAGCCTGGGAGCCGATCTGGTGGGCATGTCCACCGTTCCGGAAGTGATCGCCGCCCGGCACGCCGGGATGGGGGTCCTGGCCTTTTCCGTGGTGACCAACTACAGCAACCTGTTCCACAACGAGGTCCATTCCCAGGAGGAGATCCGCGCCAACGCGGACAAAGCCTCCGCCCAGCTGATCACAATCATCACCGCTTTCGTAAGTGGCCTCAACTAAGGGCCATGGATATTTTTATTGACATAAGTGGCTCGATCAGATAAACGGAAAAATCGTATTAAATGTTAGAAGCACAGGAGTGACCGATGGCGGCTAAACCATTGACAGAAAAGAAACTTAAGAAGTTCGAAGAACTAATCCAGAAGGAGCTTAAGGAAAGCGTTGCCTACGTCGAGGACATAAACAAAGACCAGAGTATAGGAGCCCGCGAAAGCAGCGGCGACCTCTCTTCCTACGCCTACCATCAGGCGGACCAGGGTTCGGACACGAACCGCATGGAACAGACCGTGATGCTGATGGAACAGGAGCGTGATAAGATCCGCCTGCTCAACGAAGCCTTGCGCAAGATCTACGAAGGCAATTACGGGGTCTGCGAAATGTGCGGGGATAATATCAAGGAAACGCGGCTGGAGATCATCCCTTACGCCAAGTATTGCATCGATTGCATGGCCAAGATGGAAGACAAGAAGCGCCGGCAGAAAAAATAGAGCATGGAAAGACCCAAAAGATATCCAGCCTTCATCATCATGGCCGCCGTCATCATCGCGGACCAGGTGAGTAAACTTGTGGTGCGGAGCAGCATTCCCAGGGGCAGCTGGATCAAGGTCGGAGAAAAACTGTGGGGCGATTTTTTGCAGATCGGCCATTTGGAGAACACCGGGGCCGCTTTCAGCTTGTCTTTGCCCAATCCGCTTTGGAACAAGGCTTTTTTCATCGGCACGTCGGTGCTGGCGGTGATTTTCATCCTCTGGCTGCTGAGCCGCGCCACCCACAAGATCCAGGTGGTGGCCTTCGGTTTGGTGCTGGGCGGTGCCATCGGCAACAACCTCATCGACAGGCCGATCCTGGGCGCGGTTACGGATTTTATCAGTTTTGACATCCCCGATCTGATCCGGGGCATGGAGCGCTTCCCCGTGTTCAACATCGCGGACAGCGCCATCTTCATAGCCATGTGCCTGCTTATCGTGGATATGATCTTTTTAAGCGGGAAGAAAGCTCCGAAGCCTCTTCCCAACCCAGAGATAAATTTATCAGACAAGGAGCAATAGATGAAATACATTTTACTTTGCGTCCTGGCACTGGCAGTTTCCGGCCTGCTGGTGGCAGACCCGCTGAGCTGCTATGACGTCCAGTACACCACCGCGGCCAGCGGCGCTTCGCCTTATTCTGGCAGCGTGGTAACGGTGGAAGGCATCGTGGTGGCCGAAGTGTTTTACACCGGCACCAGCACAACGAACAAGGGTTTCGTGATCTCGGATCCCGAAGGCGGCCCCTGGAGCGGGCTTTTGATCTTTACGAACCAATACGCGCCCCAGCGCGGCGACCTTGTTCAAGTAACGGGCACCATCACCGAGTACTACGAATTCACCGAAATGTCTCCGACCACCGGTTTCCAGGTGTTAAGCCAGGGCAATCCTCTGCCTCCGGCGACCCAGATCACCACAGGCAGCCTCACCGGGCCGGATGCCGAGCAGTGGGAAAGCGTTTTCGTGAAGGTGGAAAACCTCACCATCACCGCCACTCCCAATAACTATGGCGAGTTTTATGTGACCGACGGCAGCGGCGCCTGCCAGATCGATGACCAGTGTTTTCCCCGCAGCGGCTTTTCCTGGCCGCAGATGAGCGTGGGTCAAAACTGGGCCCGCATCCAGGGTGTGGTGGATTATTCCTTCAGCTATTTCGGAGTAAATCCCCGCGAAATGACAGACCTGGTCCAGATCGACGATGTCTCCAACGCCACGGTGCGCGTGCAGACTACCAACGCCGAGATCGACACCCCGGTGGAGGTGAACATCCTCACCTCGCGCCTCAAACCTGAATGGGGCGTGGCTTCCTACAGCGCCTATATCCGCCTCGATCCGGACAAGGTGCAGTTCAACAGCCTGGATATCACCGAAACCATGACAGCTTTCGATCCGCAATACACGCTATCGGTGGCCGGTGATTCGCTCTATGTGGTTTACCAATCCCAAGAGCCGATCACTTCCACAAGCGACGACCAGGTGCTTTTTAAACTGAACGTTACCCCCACCAGCTATGGAGAATCGGTGATCGAGCTGGTTTCCTTTTCCTACGACGCCACCGCCATCCAATCCCTGAACAACGGCAAGCTGCTGGTCCCCATCCGCAGCAGCATCGCCTGGCTGAACATCACCAATCCCAATAACGCCCGCAACATCTTCAACCCGGAGCTGAACGAGAAAATCACCATCGAATATGGCTGCAAGACCTCGGCTGCGGGGATCAACGTAAAGGCGATCGTGCGCATCTACGACGCCCAGGGACGCCTGGTGGCAACTCCCGTGAACCGCAATATCAGCAACGCCCTCGGCATCGAAAGTTTCCAGTGGGACGGCCGGGATTACATGATGAACCGCCTGCCCATCGGCCTTTATTACTGCCATCTGGAAGTGATAGAGCGCAGCACCGGCCTCAAGGAAGTCACGGTGCAGCCGGTGGTCATCAAATCCATCCTTAAGTAAGCGCAGGGAGAAAAACATGAAAAAGATCTTATTCATCACCCTCATCCTGATCCAGACGGCCCTGCTGCTGGCTGTGTTCGACGATTACATCCCCTCGGCCCGGGCCCGCGGCATGGGCGGAGCCTACACCGGCGTGGCGGATGACGTGAACTCCCTCTATTTCAACCCCGCCGGGCTCACGAACCTGGAATTGGAAGTTCAGGTCGGCTTCAGCCAGCTCTACGGCAAGCCCTTCTCCGAGTATAAAACCGCCGCGCTGGGTTTCCAACTGCCCAAAAAGCTTGGCACCCTGGCCTTTGGCGCCCGGCTGTTCGACGTGGCTTTCGAAGACGAAAACCTGATGAGCGAACAGATCTGGACCGCTGGCCACGCCTTCAATCTGCAGAAGGACATCCATTCCCAGATCAGCGTTGGCTACAGCGTGAACTACCACCGCCTGCAATTCATCGAGGAAGAGACTGACGACGCCATCGGGATCGATTTCGGCGCCACCGCCTTCCTGCATGGCCGCACCAAGCTGGGTTTCAGCGTAAGCAACCTCAACCAGGCCGTGATGGGCGACACCAACCAGCATACCCTGCCCAGCAAACTGGCCCTGGGAGTTTCCTACATCCCCTATGAAAACGTGATCACCAGCATCGAAGTGAAAAAAGACTTCGCCAAGGAAACCGAATTCATGGGCGGCGTGGAAGTTCGCCTCTTTGAACCGCTGGCGGTGCGTTTCGGCGTCCATTCCAACCCCGCCACCTGGAACGCCGGCATCGGCCTGAACGTAAGAGGCATCGAGCTTGACCTCTCTTATTCCACTCACGCGGTCCTGCCGGGTACCCTCTACGGGAATCTTGGCTACAAATTCTAACAAGGAGACTACACATGGCCGGATTGACCATCAGAAAGCTGTTACCCGCTTTTTTCCCCGTGGCCATGGAGATTTTTAGGCACTTCAAGCGGGACTTTTCTCACAACAACAACATCAAGAAATTCAACGAATCGGAAGAAAAACTGGCGACCATCGAAAACCTGATCGTCAAAGTGGAAAAGAAAGCCCTGATCAACCGTGAGGAGATCAGAGCTTTCAAGACCCAGTTCGTGGTTTGGGCGGTGATCAATTCCGCCCTGCTGATCGCGATCTTCGTGAAGCTCTTTTTCCTCTGATATCATCCTCAAGTCAATGCTACCCGGCTTTCCTGCCCCCAGCGGGCGGGGAAACCGGGTTTTTGTATCCACGGCGGGAGAAGGGATTTGCCCCGGTTCTGCGCTCGGTTACAATATCCAAAGAAAACTCATCAGGAAACCATAATGGCTAAAACCAAACTTAAAGGCAATCCCGTGAACACATCCGGACGCTTGCCCCGCCTGGGAAGCCGGGCCAGGGATTTCGTTCTTACCGCCAATGACCTTTCCGACCACAGCCTGGCGGATTACAGCGGCAGGAAGATACTGCTGAACATCTTTCCCAGCGTGGACACAGCGGTCTGCGCCATGAGCGTGCGCACCTTCAATGCCAAGGCAGCCAAGGTAAAAAATGCCTCCATCCTCTGCGTATCGCGCGATCTGCCCTTCGCGCTGGGCAGATTCTGCGGCGCCGAGGGTATAGATACAGTGGTCACCTTATCCGAATTGCGCAACCGGGATTTCGGCAAGGCATACGGACTGGAGATAATCGACGGGCCCATGGCCGGTTTACTGGCCCGGGCGGTGATCATTATCGACACCGAAGGCAAGGTGGCCTACACCGAGCTGGTGGATGACATCACCCACGAACCGAATTACGCCGCGGCGATGAAAGCCTTTAAGAAATAAGCCACAGGCTGTTGGACAGCCTGCCCCTCAGGCCCGGATCTCCTCCCCAGGTTGGAGCACCAGGCATTCTTTGCCCATGGACCGCACTTGCGCGGCGAAGGCCTCCGGATCGGCGGCGATCACCGGCCAGGTATTGTAATGCATCGGAATCACCACCCTCGGGTTCACTAATTCCACCGCTTTCAGTGCGTCATCGCTGCCCATTGTGTAGTTGTCGCCGATCGGCACGATGAACAGGTCGATCCGGTTCATTTCCCCGATCAGTTTCATGCCGTAGAACAGCCCGGTGTCTCCGGCGTGATAGACGCAGACGCCATCCATCCAGATCAGGATTCCGGCCGCGAGGCCGGCGTAATGCCCGTCCGGGGTCTGGCTGCCGTGCCAGGCGGACGTGAACTTCACGCGGCCAAAGGGAAAATCGTGAGCTCCACCGATCTGCATGGCGTGGGTTTTCAGCCCCTTGGCAGCCAGGTATCCGGCCAGTTCGGCCACGCAGATTACCAGCGCTCCACAACGCTTCGCGATCCCGATGGTGTCGCCCAGATGGTCGCCATGGGCGTGGCTGAGGATGATGAAATCCGCGGTCAACTGGTCGGCCCTAACCGGTGCCTGCGGGTTGCCGTCCAGATAGGGGTCGATCAGCACCCTGTGCCCGGATCCGCTGAGTAGGGAAAAAGCGGAATGTCCCAAAAATCTCAGTATCATCTTGGCCTCCTTCATGTGTCTTTTTTTTCATACTGCGTATCCGGCTGCAGAAAGTCAAGGAGAATTTTGGCCGCTTAGCGGGGATATAGTTCTTGACAGAATCCCGGCTTGCTGTTTTTTGGAATGAACGTGTGCCCTTAGCTCAATTGGATAGAGCATCTGACTACGGATCAGAAGGTTAGGGGTTCGACTCCCTTAGGGCGTGCCATCTTTTTACTTGCCAGCTTTGGCTGGCTTTTTTTTATGGCTTGAAAATGGACAGCGATATCAAGAGCAACCGCGGCGCCTGGAAAGACCTGCGCCAGATCTACGCCCTCATGTTCCGCTACTGGCCGCTGCTGGTCAGCGGACTGCTGGCGACCGTGCTCTACGCCCTCTTCAGCGGTGTAAGCATCACCCTGGTGATCCCGCTTTTCGATTTTGTCTTCCGGCCCGGCGGCAAAGAGATACTAATTACGGATCTGGGCGGTTTCCTCGGCGCTTTGGGCGTGGCCTGGAGTTCATTCTGGCATAATGCCGGAGGCCTCTTCTCGCTGCGTGGCTTAAGCGGCCTCGCCCCGCTTTGGGAAGAGCTGCAAAAGATCATGCTGGCCACCGATCCCCTGGTTCTGCTCTACACCCTATGCCTCTTTGTGGTGGCGGTGATCCTGCTGAAGAACATCTTTTTCTATCTGCAGAAGGTTCTCTTTGTGAAGCTTCGCGGAAACACCATCCGTGACCTGCGGGAGCTGATGTTCTCCCGTTATATGGGCCAGTCGCTGGAGTTCTTCAACCAAAGCCGCATCGGCGATGCGATGGTCCGGATGGTCAATGATGCGGAGATCGTGAGCGAAAGCTTCATCAAATCCCTGCTGGAAGGGATCCTGGATATCCTTACCATCCTCGTATTCATGCGCGTGGCCCTGCTGCTCAGCCCCCGCCTTTTCATCTATGGCCTTGTGGTGGTGCCGTTCTTTACCCTCTTTGTGGGTTGGCTGGGCAAGCAGGTCAAGAAAAATTCCCAGCGCATCCAGGTCCATCTTTCCACCATGTTTTCCGCCGTGGAGGAAGCCTTGAACAGCATGAAGATCGTGAAGGCCTTCCGCCGCGAAGACAGCGAACACCGCGATTTCAGCCGGATCAACTCCTCCTATGTGAAATTCTGGAAGCGGGCCCAGTATTACCTCGCGCTCAGCGTTCCGCTTTCCGAGCTCAACACCGTCTTCACCGGCGTGATCGTTATCATCCTGGGCGGGAGGATGATCCTGGCTCCGGCCTCGGGCTTCTCCCTAGGCGATTTTACCGCCTTCCTCTTTGCCATCTTTTCCCTGCTCCACCCGATGAAAAACCTTACCCAGATCTATTCCGACATCAAAAAAGCCCTGGTTTCTCTCAACCGCGTCTTTTTTGTACTGAACCGCGAAATAGCGGTGAAAGATGCTCCGGATGCCATTGCCAAGGAGGATTTCACATCCCAAATCGAGTTCGGACAGGTCAGCTTCTGGTACCGCGAAGACCGACCCGTCCTGCGGGAAGTGAACCTCAAGGTTGGCAAGGGTGAAAAGATCGCCATCGTTGGCGCCAGCGGCGGAGGCAAGACAACCCTGGCCAACCTCTTTAACCGTATGTACGACGTTAGCTCCGGCGCCATCACTATCGACGGTGTCGACATCCGCCGGATCAGGCTTTCCGACCTGCGCCGCCTCTTCGGCGTGGTTACCCAGGACAGCGTGCTTTTCACCCGCTCCATCCGGGAAAATATAGCCTATGGCTCTCTGGAAGAGGTGGATGACGCCAGGATCCGCACTGCCGCCAGGATTGCCCACGCAGAGGGGTTTATTCTGGAATTTCCCCGGCAGTACGACGAAGTGCTCCAAACCAAAGGCGCCAACCTCTCCGGCGGGCAGAAACAGCGGCTCTGCATCGCCCGCGCCATCGTTGGCGATCCGCCCATCCTGATCTTCGACGAAGCCACCAGCGCGCTGGATACCGAAAGTGAACAGCTGGTGCAGCAGGCCATCGACGACGCCACCCAAAACCGCACCGTGATCATGATCGCCCACCGCCTCTCCACCGTGCTGAAAGCTGATAGCATAGTTGTGCTTGAACAAGGCAAGATCGTAGGCCAGGGCAGCCATGAAGAACTTTTGCAGAGCTGCCCCCGCTACCAGAAGCTTTACGCCGCCCAATATCAGGAGTGATCAAAGCTATGGACGCAGCTTACAATCTGACCGACGGGCACTGCCACCTGGCCAATCTCAGTTCCCTGCTTCCGCTGGAACCGCTTTTAGCGGAAGCCGGCCGGCATGGCATCAACCGCTGGCTATCCTCAGCCCTCACCCGCGCTGAAGCAAAGTTTTATCTTAAACAGCGCCGCCCGGAGATCCGCTTCAGCGCCGGGATCCATCCCAATTACGACGACTGCGACCTCAACCTCGAGGATATTGCCTCTCTCTGCGCGGAGCCAAGGATCTGGGCGGTGGGGGAGATCGGCCTGGATCGCCACGGACCGCCGCTGCCCCGCCAGGAAGCGATCTTCATCCCACAGCTGGAGCTTGCCGCTGAGCACAATTTGCCGGTGGTTCTGCATATCGTGGGCCACCAACAGCGCGCTTACGAGATCTTGAAAGGCTTTCCCCTGCGCCTTCTGGTGCACGGCTATGCCGGCAGTGTCGAGGGATTCAGGCTTCTGTCCAGGCTGGACAGCTGGTTCACCCTCAGCGAAAGGATCCTCAAGCCGGACAAACAAGCCCTGCTGCGGGAAATGGTAGCCCACGGACGTTACCTCGCGGAAACCGACATCACCCGGTATTACTTGCAACCAGGGGAGTCCAACCCCTTGCTGAGGCTGCTGGAGGTGGTGAAGCGCGCCTGTGAACTGGCCAAAATCACCAAAGCGGAGTTTACGGCAGCCCAGGATCGGGCTGTAGCGGCCCTCACGGAGCACCTGGATGACTGATCCCGCGCTCAACCGCAGCGCGTTGCTGCTGGGCGAAGACGCCCTGCGCAAGCTGAAGGAAGCCAGGGTTTGCGTTGTTGGACTGGGCGGAGTGGGATCCTACGCCGTGGAAGCGCTTGCCCGGGCCGGGATCGGGCATTTCACCCTCATCGATTTCGACGTGGTGGGGGAGACCAACCTCAACCGCCAGCTTCTCGCTCTGCGCGAAACCATCGGCCAGGCCAAGGTGGAACTGGCCCGGCAGCGGATCCTGGCCATCGATCCGGAGACGGAAGTTGTTTGCCATCAGGAATTTATCGACTCTTCCAACCGGGCGGAACTGCTGGCCGGATCCAGCTGTTTCATCGACGCCATCGACAGCCTCGGCCCCAAGATCGGCCTCCTGGAATACGCCCTTCAGTCCGACCTGAAGTTTGTCTCTGTGATGGGCGCTGGTAACCGGCTCGATCCCACCCGGATCCATCTTTCCTCCATCCGAAAAAGCCATGACTGCCCCCTCGCCCGCCGGGTGCGTAAGTTTTTGGGCCGCAGAGGCATAAAGGCCGATTTCCCTTGTGTCTGGTCCTCCGAGCCGCCCCTGAGCCCGGAAGAGGATCTGGATACCCCGGATGAGATCATCCTCCAGCGGGGCCGGCAGCGCAAAACTGTAGGCTCAATCAGCTATCTGCCCGCCATCATGGGTATGTACGCCGCCAGTTGGGTGATCCGCGAGATCACCGGCCGCCAAAGCGCTTCACCTTAGCCTTCTTAACTCATCCCTCCTGAGGAAATGGGACTATCTGGAATGCATTTGCTTGCTGCTGGAGAGAGAGGCGATCAGCGTCAAAGCCCTGAAACTAACAAACCGATACACGCAAAAAGCGTATCAGGTACACGAAGAGATCACGCGATACTGGGAAAATAGCACATGTACAAGAGGAAGGGTCAATCCCCCTCTCTCTTGCTCTATGAATTCACACGAACGGCTGCAGGGAGAAAGTAGGGAGATTGGCCTGAAACCCTTTGTGCATATACGTTACAAGCCTATGGATTCACAAAAATCTCTTACTCCTCTCCCCCCGGATTTACCAGGGGATCATGCTAATAATAGATATTATAAAATATAAAAGTATTATCTATATAAATCATATAACTATATATAATAACTATAAGATAGCAATGCTATATATGCATTTGGCATGCTGGTGCCGGCGGGGCGTGGAGTAAGAGAATTTTGTGAATCCATAGGCTTGTAACGTATATGCACAAAGGGTTTCAGGCCAATCTCCCTACTTTCTCCCTACTTTCCTTGTTGTGAGTCCATACCTACCCCACCCCTGAAAGCCCTGCAGGGGCGACCCATATTAGCCCGGGGTGGCAACCCCGGGTCAACGGGACAAATGAGGCAGATCAGCCCCACAGGGGCGACACTCCAAACCTGGCAGAGATTTGTGCCGCCCCTCGGGGCTCGTTTGCACATTGGTACGCCAAAACCCAGGGTTCCGCTGCGCTACACCCTGGGCTAAGTTGTTACGCCCTCCGGGCTCACACCCTCCTGCCCCTCGATCCCCCGCCCATGTCCAGGCAACGTCCAAGCCATGTCCGAATCCGGAGATCGGCGGGACTTCAATACCGCGTGGGCGAGGCGTGCATTGTTGAGGGGAGGGAAGGCACCACAAAGGCGGCAGACAGGCATCCCGGACTTGATCCCGGTGCTACAATCAGTTCCCGGCCAGCCGCCTTTCCTGGTATCGGGTAAGGGGGTGAGAGGCAGGGAAAAATTCCGCTTGACAGCATTACAGCCGCTCAGAAAATGACTATTAGTTTGGAAAGCGGTGCAAAGGCCGCTTGTCCCGACCATAGAATTGCCTTTGTAAGGACTAATAGCTACAGGAGTTAGCTATTTTTTTTGACACAAAACGAGTGTTTAAAGGAAGCAAGATGGAGTATTACCGTCCCCAAGTCGAGGATATCGCCCGCCGGATCTGCCAGGAGCAGCATCTGGCGCTTTACGACATCGATGAAAAGATGTCCGGCAAGGGTCGTATCATCACGGTTTATCTCACCAAGATCGGTGGGGTGACCCTGGATGAATGCGCCAGATTCAGCCGTGCCCTGGGCGCGGAGCTGGAGGAATTTGACCTGATCCCTGACCGCTATTTCCTGGAAGTGTCCTCACCCGGCCTGGAGCGTCCCCTGAAACTGAAGAGCCATTGGGTGAGCGCGATCAACGAAAAGGTGGCGGTGCAATGGACGGACCAAGAGCAGAAACACTCCACGCTGGGCACCCTGATCGAAGTTGATCAGGACTCTGTGATCCTGGACGACCGGGGCGAGAGGGTGGAGATCGCCCTCAAATCCATTTCGAGGGCCAAAACGGTCTATCTCGCCACTCCAAAAGGGGAAGAAAAGGAATGAGCACGAACATTTTGGACGCGGTGGTGAAGCTTGCCGCCATCAAACAGCTGGACAAGGAATTGATCCAGGAAATGATCGTGGAAGCGATCGAAGCCACCCTGAGCAAGAAACTGGAGCCCGAGAACGAGCTGGAGATCTTCATCGAGGAAGCCACCAGCACGATCAAGGCCCGCTACCTCTGCGAAGTGGTGGAAACCGAGACCCGGCTGGGCGAGATCTCGCTGGAAGAGGCCCGGCAACTGCACGGCAGCGGAGTCGAGTTGGGGCAGTACCTTCCCAAAACCATGGCCCTGCACGAATTTGAGCCCAAACTGATAAAAACCGCCCAGAAGGCGATCCAGGACAAGATCCGCCAGCTGGAGGAAGATAAGATCCAAAGCGACTTCAACAAACAGAAAAACACCATCGTCAGCGGCAAGATCAAGACCATCGACGACACCGGCGGCTACCGCATCGATATCAGCTACACGGACGCCCTTCTGCCCGCGGATGAGCAGATCGAAAACGAATATTTCCGGGTGGGCGACAACATCAAGGCCTATGTGACCAACATCCGCACCCACCAGTCCAACGTGACCATCATCCTCTCGCGCACGAACCCGGAATTTGTGAAGAAGCTCTTTGAGGCGGAGATCCCTGAAGTTTATGACGGCACGATCAAGATCATGAAGATCGTGCGCGAGCCAGGGATCCGCACTAAGGTGGAACTGCTGAGCACCGATCCCAAGCTGGATCCCATCGCCACTTGCATCGGCCCCCGCGGAGCCCGCATCGACAGCATCCGCAAGGAACTGCGCGGCGAGCAGATCGACATCGTGGTCCACGACGAGGATCCCGAAAAGATGATCGAACGCGCCCTGGGCGTGGAAAATGTGCAGCGCGTGATCATCGAACGCAACCGCTCCGCCAACGTGATCGTGGCAGAGCAGGACAAGGTGGTGGCCATCGGCAAAGGCGGCAAGAACGTGAAACTGGCTGCCAAACTCACCGGGATGAAGATCGATATCTTCACCATGGAGGAGTTCGAGGAAAAAATGGCCAAGGAACGCCGCACTGTTAGCCACATCACCGATCTGGACGGCGTTACTGCGAAGATCGCGGATATCCTGCGCCAATCCGGCTACACCTCGGTCCAGGACATTTACGCGGCCTCCGTGGAGGAACTCTGCAACCTGGAAGGTGTGGGGCAAAAAACCGCCGAACGGCTCAAGGAAGCCGCCAAATATTTCTGATGCCAAACAAGAACAGCCACGCGGAGCATGTGCCACAGCGAACCTGTGTGGTATGCCGGGCCAGAAAGGAAGCCGGGGAACTTCTCAGCTTCTTTGTTCTGCCCCAGGGGCTGGTTTTCGATCCCAGGCGCCGGATCCAGCGGCGCAGAAACTACGTCTGCCCCGATCCGGAATGCCTTGTGGGGCTGGACAAATGGAAGCTGAAATACATGAAACGCAAATTCGGGCTGCGCGGCGCAGCCAGCTTCAGCCAGGCGGGGCAAAAATGATGGAAAGCAAGGCCGAGCTAACCCGCAAGATCGTGAACCTGATGCAGTTTGCCCGCAAAGCCGGGAAACTGACCGCCGGGGCGGATGCCTGCCTGCGGGAACTGCATTCCCGTGGCCTGCGGCTGGTCATCATCGCCTCCGATACCGCGGAGCGCACGGCAGCCAGGATCGAGGCGGCCCTCCGGGAACGCGGGGACAAGGTTGCCACGCTGCGCCTGGGCACCCAGGAAGAGCTCAGTGCCGCGCTGGGCCTGCCCTTGACGGGCATTTTCGGGATAACCGACAAACAATTTGCCACCCGGATGCTGGAGTATAGCGCCGGCATCGCCAAAGTGGAGGAACAAAGTGCAAATACGAGTACATGAACTGGCCAAGGAATTGAAGATCAGCACCATGGCGCTGAAAAAGCACCTTACGGATCTGAACGTGATCGTGAAAAGCCACATGAGCCTGATCGAAGAAGATGTAGCGGATCTGATCCGCAGAAAATACAACGAGCAGATGGACGCGGAGAAGAAGGCGGAAAAAGACCGCAAACGCTTTGCGGAGATGCGCCAGGCCGCCAAGACCGCGAAGGCCGAACCGGCGGAACCCGAGGCGATCCCCGAGGCGGAAGAGCCGCAGCCAGAGCCGGCCAAAGCCAAGCCGGCCAAAGAAAAAAAAGGCCGCAAGAAAGCTGAACCAGCCACGGAACCAGAGCCTGAACCTGTGCCGGAGGAAGCCGCCGAAGCCAAGCCGGAGAAATACGTTCCCCCCAAAAAAGAAGCTCCCAAACACCGGGTGATAGTGCCCTATACCCAGGCCACCCCGGTCCAGCCAAAGGGCGGCAAGACGGCCAAACCCAAGTCTTACCTGGAGCGCCAAGGCGAGAAAACAGGCACCCGGACCAAGCCTGAAACCCGGAAACGCGCCGAAGAACCGCGCCGCAAAGCGGGACCAGCCGAGCCGGTGCCGCCGGTTATCCCGGTGAAGGAACCCGAGGGTAAGAAATTCGGCAAATCCAAAGCGACCCACGACGAACTGGGAGAGAAGAGCCGCCACAAGAAGGCGATCATAGGAACAGCCAAGCGGGCCAAAAAGAAAGACATCCCGCTGGTCGAAGCCGATGAAGCCGAGATCTCCCGCAACATCAAGAAAGTTTTGCAAAAGACCGGCAAGAAGAAGAAATACCACCGTGAAGCCCAGCAAATTGAGGACAGCGGCGACGGACTTGCCGTGATCCGCGAATTCACCTCTGTGAGCGAACTGGCGAAGATCCTGAACGTTTCTGCGGCGGAGATCATCTCCAAATTCTTTGCCATGGGCCAACTGGTTACCATCAACCAGCGGCTGGACCGCGATTCCCTGGAAATGATCTGCGACGAGTTCAAGGTTGATTTCCGCTTTGAAGAGGAATTCGGCACCGAGATACTGGACCGCGAAAAAGAACAGTACAGCGACGTCGAGGAAGAACCCCGGGCGCCGGTGGTCACGATCATGGGCCATGTGGACCATGGCAAGACCTCGATCCTGGATTACATCCGCAACACGAACATCGTGGCGGGTGAATCCGGCGGCATCACCCAGCATATCGGCGCTTATCAGATCGAAGTTAACAAAAACCGGATCACCTTCCTGGATACGCCCGGCCATGAAGCTTTCACGGCCATGCGGGCCAGGGGCGCCAACGTTACGGATATCGCCGTGATCGTGGTGGCGGCCAATGAAGGGATCAAACCTCAGACCAAAGAGGCGATCGACCACGCCAAGGCAGCCGGAGTGAACCTGATCATCGCCATCAACAAGATCGACCTGCCGGACGCCAATGTGGACCGGGTGATAGCGCAGCTTTTGGACTACGGGGTGCTACTGGACCAATACGGCGGGGATGTGCCTTGGTGCGCGACCTCAGTAGTCAGCGGCGAAGGGATCCTGAACCTGATCGAACTGATCCTGCTCACCGCCGAAATGATGGAACTGAAGGCCCGCCGCGAAGTGCCCGGGCTGGCAGTGGTGATCGAATCAGCCAAGGATACGCGCATGGGTTCCGTCGCCACGATCCTGGTTCAGGAAGGCAGCCTCAGCAAAGGCGATATCATCGTTTGCGGTGCCACCCATGGCCGCATCCGCAAGATCGAAAACGAACGCGGACAGGAAGTGCCGGTCCTCGAACCTTCGGATGTGGGTATGATCTACGGCCTGAACGACACTCCCAAGGCCGGCGATGTCCTGAATCAGGTGGATAGCGAGAAAACCGCCCGCAACATCAGCTCCGAGCGCAACCAAATCCGCCTGGAGCGCGAGAAATTCCAGAATAAATCCTCTCTGCAAAACATCTTTGCCCGCATCAAGGAAGAGGCCATCAGCGAGCTCAATGTGATCATCAAAACCGATACCGACGGCTCCGCGGAAGCTTTGGCGGATTCTTTCGGCAAGATCACCAGCGATGAGGTGCAGGTGAGCATCATCCACAAAAGCGTGGGCGGTATCACCGAAGCCGATGTCAGCCTGGCTTCAGCCTCGAACGCCGTGATCATCGGTTTCCACGTGCGGGCCAGCCAGCAGGCGCGCAAACTGGCCGAGGATGAGGGAGTGGAGATCAAGCTTTATCAGGTGATCTACGACGCCATCGACGACATCCGCCAATCCCTGCAGGGCATGCTCAGGCCCGACATCGAGGAACAGGTGATCGGTTCCGCCACCATCCGCCAGGTATTCAAGATCCGCAAGGTGGGCACCATCGCCGGCTGCCAGGTGGACCGTGGCGTGATCAAACGCGGCTGCAAGGTGCGCCTGTACCGCAACGACGTGTTGGTTACGGAAGACGACCTTTCCTCGCTGAAGCATTACGCGGACGACGTGAATGAGGTGCGGGCCGGCTCCGAATGTGGGCTCTCACTGGCCAATTTCTCCGACATCAAGGAAGGGGACGTGCTGGAGTGCTACGTGCTGGAAGAGGTGGCCAAGCAACTCTGATGAAATCGCACCGCATACCCCGCCTGCAGGAAGAGCTGAAAAAACTCTTCAACATCGCCATCACCCAGAAACTGCGCGATCCCGCGCTGGATTGGGTGACGATCACTGACGTGGTGATCTCCAAAGACCTGAGATACGCCAAACTCTATTTTTCGCATTACAACAATCCCGCCACTCATGACAGCATCAGGGAACACCTGGTCAAGACATCGGGTTTCTTGAAAAAACAAATCGCAGGAGCACATATCATGAGAACCATCCCCGAACTGACCTTCTTCTACGACGAGACCGAAGACCGAGCCGAGAAAGTTGACATACTGCTGGCCAGCCTCAAAGACAGATATGACGATGACAATGATGACGAGGACTACGATCCGGACATCAACCTGGACGATTATCTGGACGATGATGAGGTCTATGACATCGACGAGGATGAAGAGATCTACAACGGCTACCTTGAAGACGAAGAAGACAAATAGCCACGCCGGTCCCCGGTCCTGAACCCGGCACGGCAGGGATCGGGGCGCCAAATACAGGCCCCATGTCAACTGGAAGCGTTCAATGTGGGAAAAAACACTATGAAAGACACTCAGGAATTACGAAACATACTTCTGGCCAACCTGCGGCCGGGAAGATCAGTGGGGATCATGTCCCACGTCGAACCGGACGGGGATGGCTTTGCCGCCAGCCTGGCCCTGCAGCTGCTCCTCCGCGCCTGGGGCTTGCAGAGCGATATCGTTACCGATCCCGGCAGCGACCTGGACCGCTTCTCCTTTTTGCTGGAAGACGCGGTGGTGCGGACCTTCGCGCCTGGCCTGCGCTACGACCTGCTGATCGTGCTGGACTGCAACAGCTACAGCCGGATCAACGCCCGCCGGGAAGTGGTCCTGAACTCCGGCCAGATCATCTTGATCGACCATCATGTGCCGGAAAACGGCATCATCAAAACCGATTTCAGTTTCGTGGATACTGCGGCGGTCTCAGCCGGCGCCATCATCTACCGGGCCCTGAGCCAGGAGATAGCGGCTCTGCCGGATCAGATCAGGATCGCGGTGGCCAGCTGCATCTACGTTACCATTATCAACGACTCCAACAACTTTATCAACTCGAACACCAACTCCGAGGTCTTCCGCATCGCGGCTGAGCTTACCGATCTGGGCATTTCCCCGGCCCGGTTGTACAAGCAGTATTTCCTCAACCACGCGGCCATGGAAATGCGCTATATCGGCGAGGTTCTCTCCACCATCGAGCTGCACAACAACGATCGTATCCTCTTTATGCACTCCACTCTGGAGATGCAGCGGCGGAACCAGCTCACGGCGGACTCCATCATGAATATCACCCGTTGGGTGCAGGGCGTAAAGGATATAGACGTCGTGGCCTACCTGCGTGAGGATAAACCCGGGGAATACAAGCTGAGCCTGCGCTCGCCCTTCATAGACGTGAATGCTGTGGCCGCAACCTACTCCGGCGGAGGCCACAGAAGCGCGTCCGGAGCTAATTTGCACGGCGATCTGCCCAGCCTTAAAGCCGAACTCCTGGACAAATTGGGCCGCGCCCTGGAACAGCAACCAACCCATGCCTGAACCAAGCGGATTCCTGCTGGTCGACAAACCTGCGGGCTGCAGTTCCTTCGATGTGGTCCGCCAACTCCGCAGGATCACCGGCATCAGGAAGATCGGGCACACCGGAACCCTCGATCCCTTCGCCACCGGCCTGCTGATCTGCGCCCTGGGCTCCAGCACCCGGCTCTGCAAATATCTGGAGGCTGAAGACAAAACCTACTCCGCCACCCTTCGTTTGGGCATCCAAACCAGCACCGGCGATACCGAGGGGGAGGTGATCCATACCAGCGCCAACATCCCTGCAGAGGTGGATCCTGAGTTTCTTCGAGCTCAGGTCAGCCAACTGCTGGAATTGCGTCCTCCGCGGCATTCAGCCCTGAAGGTCAATGGCCGCCCCGCCTATGCCTACGCCCGCCGGGGAGAAGCTCTGGAACTGGATCCCAGGCCTGTCAGGATCAGCGAATTCAGCGTTCTGGATTTCGCTCCGCCTGATCTTAGCTATCGCTGCCGGGTTTCCAAAGGCACCTACATCCGCAGTCTGAGTGAATACATCGCCCAATGCCTGAACTGCGCGGGGCACACCGTGGCCTTGCGCCGGGAAGCCATCGGCGGCACCGGAGTGGGGGAGGCCCGCTCGCTGGAAGCTTTGAACGCGGAAAACTTCCGCGCTGCCTTTTATCCCACCCGGAAACTAATGCCGGGCTTTGAGTTTCTCACTCCCTCGACCGCGGAACTGGAGCAGTTGAGAAATGGCCAAAGTGTTTCCGCTCCTGGCCAGGACAATCTCCGGATCCTGCTTCTGGACGAAGCTGAAGCTGTTCTCGGGGTCGCCCGGCGCAAAGACGACATCATGTACCCGGTGATCAACCTTAACTAAGGCTATGAAAAACAGCGTTCTTAGCATCGGAAACTTTGATGGCCTGCATTTGGGGCACCGCAAGCTGCTGGACGAACTCCGCTCTCTGGCCCGCAGCCTGGGGCTCAGGTCTGTGGTGATAACTTACGACAACCATCCCTCCCAGGTGCTCGAGCGCCGCCTGCATCCGCTGCTGCTGTTGCCGCCGGCACAAAAGGCCAGGTTGATCAGGGAGCTGGGGATCGACGACGTGCTGCTGCTCCATTTTGATGAAGACCTGGCCGCCACCTCCGCCGAGGATTTTCTGCGCGACCAGATCGTAAATCCCCTTTCTCCCGCGGCCATCGTTTTGGGTTATGATTCCCAATTCGGCCACCAGCGGCGGGGCAACTACGCCTTTTTGCAGGAGCAGCAGGAACGCTACGGTTATGAGCTGCATTTTGTGGAACCGCTCCAGCACGGCAACCGGGTGGTGAGCAGCACCCTGATCCGGGATCTGCTCAGCCTGGGCGAGCTGGCGGAAGCGAACAGCCTTTTGGGCGCACCCTACACCTTGTATGGAGAGGTGGAAAGCGGCAGCGGCCTGGGCCGGGACCTGGGCTTTCCCACAGCCAATCTGCGTTTGGAGGAGTCCCGGCAGCTGCTGCCCCGGTCCGGCGTCTATCTGAGCAGGGTGCGTTTGGGGGACGGCAGCTTTTTTGGATTGACAAATATCGGCTCCAGCCCAACTTTGAAACACAACGGAATCACCAAGGTCGAGACCCATATCCTGGATTTCGACCAGAGGATCTACGGAAAGTCCCTGCGGGTGGAACTGCTTGAGTATTTCAGGGAGGAAAAGATGTTTGCCGGAATCAACGCCTTGCGCGAGGCCATGCAGTCGGATCTGGGCCGGGCCCGAAAGCTGATCGGGGCGGGGTTGCGGTGAAATACGCCCTGCTGGCGCTTCTCTGCCTATCCTTTAGCCTGGCCTTGGCCCTGGAAAGCCGGCCGGGCAGCGGCAGCCGGGTCTGGCCTCAGGACAGCCGGGAATACAACTTCTCCTACCACAGCGGCACCGACGACTTTCATTTCTACGGCTCCAACATCTGGGCGGTGCGCTTCAATTTCGCCGAGGTCTATCCGCAATCCCTGGCCAGTGAATTCCTGGTCAGCAAGGCTTTGCTCTGGCTGCCGCAAACAGGGGATTCCGTGCGGGTGGAGCTGTTCACGGATTTCTATGGCGGCCCCGGAACCAGCCTGGCGTCGGCCCAGGCGGAGGTGACCTCTAATCAACTGGAGATCCCGTTTTCGAACCCCGTCCAAGGCGATTCCCTCTGGCTGGTGGTCACTTATAACACGAATTTCGCCAACCGCTTCGTGGCTGCCTCCGCGGGCGGGGGTTCACGCAGCTATTACTGGAATACCAACGACGTCAACCCCTATTTCCAGAGCCTCGCCGAGGCCGGTTTCAATTCCGAACTGCTCTTCGGCCTGGCCGGTGATTTTGTGCTCAGCGGACCCGATCTGCAGCTAACGGAGTTCGAGCTTGAGGGCAGCCTGCAGCCCCGGCAGCAGGTGGGGCCCACTTTCGCCATCTACAATCATTCCGATCTCACCGTCTATGACGCGAATGTAATGATCACTGTCACTTCGCCGGAAAGCGCCTTTGTCCTGCAGGACACCGTTTGGGTGCCGGAGCCGATCCCGCCGCGCTCGGAATATGTTTTCAACGCCCAGAGCCCCGGTTTTGCCGGCCACCAGTTCAGCCTGCCGGATCAGCCCCTGCAGCTGAAACTGAGGGCGGTGCTGGATACCCTGATCGCGCCTTCATTGCCGGCGGAACCTCTGGCCAACAACCGCATCACCATCAACCGCTTCAGCCTGGCCGATGAATACCCGGTCTGGCTGGCGGAAAACTTCCTCCGCGCCGGCAATTCGGTGCAGATAACCGCCACCCAGGATCCCTTTGATTTTCCCGCTGTCCACATCCTGAACTATTTTCCCATTCTCAGCGATTCCCTGGCTAACGTGCCCGCCCAGATCAGATTCAATTGGTACAATTTCAACACCCTGCCCCGCACCGTGGTCAACGGGGATCTGCGCCTGAACGGCTTTTCCGCTTCTTACACCGGCCAATATCAGCAGCATTGCCAGGACGCCCAGGCACTTAAAACCTTTGTTTCAGGCTCGAACTGCCGCCTGGAGCACATTCCCCAGAACGACCTGATCTCCGCGGAGATCACCTTTTCCAACACCAACACCCTGCTCTGGGCCACCGCCAACGAGTATAACCTCGTAAGCTCCAGCTGCCTTAACGTGGGGATCTTCAGAAAGGTCTTTTTCGATGGCGCCGAACGCTATGTGATAGACCGCTGGATCGCACACGGGGAGCCTTTGAGCGGGCCTCTGGGCGCCGGCGAGGAACTAAGCGTGAGTTTCAACGTTTCGCTCAGCAATCTTTCGCTGGCGGAACTTGCCCAGGGTTACCGCCTCTATTATTGGCTGCAGCTGGCCGGGGGCGGCAGGATCCTTTATTCCGCCTACAGCGATTTCACCGATGTGGTCGCTTCCCAGGATGAGGTCTGTCCGGTTCCCGAGCTCAGGCTGGGCCCCAACCCCCTGAGGGGAAACGGCAGCCTGCGGATCAGCCTGGCCGGGGGGCGAAAGCTGGGAACGGTGCGGATCTACAACCTCCGCGGCCAGAAGATAATCGAAATTGCCGGCGCCGGCGATGAGCTGAACCTGTCCGCGAGCCAGTTTCCCGCTTCTGGGATCTATCTGCTGCGCGTCGAACACCCCCTTCCCCAAGGGAAAACCACCATCCTCAACAAAAAAATAAACATCATAAAGTGAATTGACATGCTTGAACACATTGACATCTCCGATTTCAAGGACCTGGTGGGCAAAGAGGTCATCGGCTTCTATCTGGTGGCCGAAAAAGAACTGCGCGACGGCAAGAACGACCAGTATCTGCGCCTGAGGCTGCAGGACCGCAGCGGAACCCTGGCCGCCTATATCTGGAAAGCCGCCAAAACCACCAGCGAAACCTTCTCCACGGGCGACGTGGTGAAGGTCAAAGCCCTGGTGAACAATTACAAGGACCAGATCCAGCTCAACGTTTCCCAGATCCGTTTCGCCGATCATTCCGAGTACAACATCGAGGATTTCGTTGCCCGCAGCAAGAAAGACCCGGACGCTCTGGCGGAGAAATTCTTCGCCTTTGTGGACAAGGTGGAGAACGTTTGGCTGAACAAGCTGCTGCGCGCCATTTTCGACGACAAGGAAACCTTCGCCCGTTTTCTGGACGCCCCGGCGGCCAAAGGCTGGCACCACAACTACATGCACGGCCTCATCGAGCACACCGTTACCGTGGCCACTCTCTGCGATTTCGTTTCCGAGCTCTATCCCGTGAACCGCGATCTGCTTCTCTCGGGAGCGCTGCTGCACGATTTTGGCAAGGTCTTCGAATACAGCTCCAAACCAGTGATCGATTTCACCGAAGTGGGACGCCTGATCGGCCATCTCAGCCTCAGCGACCAGTTCATCTGCGAACAGGCCAGGCTGATCACCGGTTTTCCGGACGATGTTTTGCTCAATCTGCGCCACCTGATCCTGGCGCATCACGGCGAATACGAAAAAGCCTCCGTGCGCCTGCCCCAAACCTTGGAAGCTCTGGTCCTGCATCTCTGCGACAATCTGGACGCCCAGAGCGTCGGCGTGGCCCAGCTTCTGGAGGCGGCGCCCGAAAATGCCGTCTGGACCGAATACGACAAGCTGAACAACCGCTATTACCATCTCACCAAAATCTGATCGATGTTCCAAACCTCGGTGCTGGTGAGCGGATCCAAGGGCAACGCCGTGCTGGTGCGCACCGGCGAGGCGGCTGTGCTGCTGGATTCCGGCGTGGCGGCCAGAACGATTTTCGCCGCCCTCGAAGATCTGGGCCTCTGGCCCGGCGACCTGCGGGCCGTGATAGTAAGCCACGAGCATTCGGACCACACCCGCGGAGTGGGTGCGCTGGCCCGGAAACTTAAGATTCCCCTTTTCATCAACGCCGGCACTTTGGCCCAGTGCGCCCACCGCCTGGGCAAACTGCCGGCGGGGATCACCCATTTCGAGACCGGGAGCACTTTCCGGATAAACGATCTGGTGATCCACCCCTTTTCCTCTTCCCACGACGCGGCGGACAGCTGCAACTTCACTTTCATGCGCCAGGGCGACGAGGAACGCAAGCTGGGGGTCGCCACCGATCTGGGCTTTCCCACCGCGCTGGCCGTGAACAAGCTGAAACACTGCACCACCCTGATCCTGGAGAGCAACCACGACGAACGCATGCTGATGGAGGGGCCCTACGATTGGGTGCTGAAACAGCGCATCAAAAGCATCAACGGCCATCTTTCCAACCTTCAGGCCGTGGGGGTGGTGAGCCAGGTGATGCACCATGGCCTCCAAAACCTCGTTCTGGCCCACCTGAGCGAGATCAACAACGATCCCGGCCTCGCCCTCAAAACCATGCGGGATTACCTGCAGACCATCCGCAGCGACATCCAGCTGCTGGTCGCGGACCAGTATCGGCACACCCCCCTGCTGAATATCTGAGCGCTTAGCGGACCACTATCTTGGCCAGCACCACATCCAGGTCCGCGTTCTTCAGGTTCTTTTTCCAGTGGGCCCTTAGCCGCAGTTGCGGCACCAGGTTTTTATCGCCGCAGAGGATGTAGGATTCGCTGTCCGGGCATTTTTGCTTCAAAAAATCCCCCAGTTCATTGTAGAGCAGCTCCGCCCCGCGGCTGTTTTCCAGCCTCACTCCGTAGGGCGGGTTGGTTACCACGCAGCGCCCTCTTTCCAGCCCCAGTTCTTGAAACCTGGATGTTTCGAGCTTCACCTCTTCTCCGCCGGGCAGCAGCGAAAGGTTATCCCGGGTGGTTTGAACGTTAACCGCGCTTAGGTCCGAACCTTCGATCAAACCTTCCGGCAAGGCTCGGATAGCGGCATCCGCCGCCGCTTTCACCCGCGCGAGCAGCTCCGGTTTGTGGTCCGGCAGGAATTGGAGGCCGCTGTCCGGCCTCAGATAGCCGGCCGGGATCCTGCAGTAATGCATCAAAGCCTCGGCCAGGATGGTTCCGCTGCCGCACATCGGATCCAGCAGCTTCCTGCCGCCGTCCCAGCCGGAAAGCCGGATCAGCGCCGCGGCCAGGGTTTCCTGCAACGGCGCCGCTCCCGCGCTTTTGCGGTAGCCGCGTTTGTGCATGCTCACGCCTGTCAGGTCCAAAGAGATCGTTGCCCGTCCGGATTGGACGCGCAGATTGAAATTCACCGGCGCTTGCTTGGTGCTGAAATCCGGACGCCGCCCGGTTTTAGCGCGAAAGCTGTCGCAGATGGCGTCTTTGAGCCGCTGTCCCGCGTAAAGCGAATGCCTGATCCTGTCTGAGCTTACGTTGGCCCTGATCCCGAAACTGGTGTCCACCGGGAACAGCGAGGTCCAATCTATCAAAGCCCGGGCCTGGCTGTACAAAGCCTGTTCATCCGGGCAGGCGAAAGTTGCCAGCGGCGCCAGCACCCTCTGGATGAGCCTGGAGCTGTAGAGCACGCGGTAGAGGGTTTCCTGGTCGCAGCTGAAATACACGCCCCGCGGAACTTCCCGGCGCACCGTGGCCCCAATTTCGCCCAATTCCGCCGCCGCGTGGCGCTCCAAACTGCCGGCGACGATGGCAAAGTAGCCACCCTTGTCTTGGTATTCAAATGTTTTCATCACGCCAACAGAACCAAAAGGGCCGGCATGTCAATCAAAATCGTCACAGCTCCCTCCCAGTATCATTACGGGATCAATACGGGATCAATACGGATGAAATCCGTATTGATCCCGTATTGATCCCGTAATGATCCCAAGAGCCAACGGGGGAAATCTTAAAAAAACGGCTTCAGGCAGATCAGAAATCTGCGGATTTCCGGGATAGGGCTTGAGGGCCGTGGGCTTGGATTAGAAAGCCTGCTGAAACCGGATAAAGGCTGTTGCAATGAGGGATTGGGGCTTGTTTTCGGATCACGGACTCGGTTGAGGCCGCCCAACGGGCCCGGAAAGGCTGGAATTATTTCTACAACAGGCGGCGCGGAGGGCAAAATATTCATTGACAGCATCAAAAGGGGCGATAACTTGACATTATGAGTAATAGTAAGCTTTTGAACAGTATGTTTTTCAGCCCTGCCGGTCCCGGCCCTTGCGCCTGGAGGGATGGGGCGAATAGATCTTTATTCGCTGCAACGCGCAGTCTTGGAAGGAGATAGAGCATGAATAGATTTTTTCTTGTTGTGATCGTGATGCTGAGCGCTTGCGCTCTCTTCGCGCAATCCGGAGTTTTGGCCACCGGTTCCGATGCGGAGATCCCCGCGGAGATCCTGGAACTGATCGCCACCAGCAACGCCCAGACGAGGGATTTTTCCTTTAACTTCGTAGCTTCGCCTTACAACCTTCCGGACTCGACAGATATTGCCGATCCCGAAACCGGGCTGTTTCTGGAAGACACGGCCTGGATCAAGGATTTCACCCGGCACATAGATAATCCGGAAAATGTGGCCTTGACCCTGTCTTTTTACTTTGATCCGGTTCATTTCACCGTAACCCAACCGGATCCGGGCAACCCCCTGAAATTGCAGTTTGAGCCCATCAACGCGAACTGGAATGGAGGGGAGATCCTCTTTCTGGTAGCCACTGAACCGATCAGCGGTGATTTTGTGATCGGCAATATCCGCCTGAATGTGACCCCGGTACCCGATCCGCCTGTCTGGAGCGGTTTGCCGGATGGCAACAATTTCTTCACCAACGAAGAAACAGCCCTGCAGATAGATTTTCAGGACTACATCAGCTGCATCGACTCGGCCGACCCCACGAACTTCGACCTCAACGTGCTTTTTGCCGAATACCCCATCGACGTGAGCCAGGAACCTGCCGGAACCGGTTCCCTGGTGACTTTCGCGCCCCAGCAGGATTACAACGGCATCGCCAGCTACGAACTGACGGCTGTGGACAGGCTGTCCAACGCCTATAGCTCTCAGACCATTTATATCAATGTATTGAACATCAACGATCCCCCGGAGATAGTGGACTGGCAGCCGGAAGAGCTAACGCAGAACATCGACCAGGGGGACACGCTAAGTTTCGCGGTCACCGCCGAAGACGTGGAAAACGACGATCTTAGCTACACCTGGACGCACAGCGGCAGCCAGGACGGGGTTCCCTTCTCCGAGGTGGTTTCCACCACCGCCAGCCTGGAGCTGCAGTTCAGCATTCCCGGCACCCAGACCCTAAGCTGCGAAGTCTCGGATGCTGAGGCTACGGACAGCATCATCTGGACGGTTAATGTAAGCCCCTCCGGACCGTTGTTCGATCCCGCGGGCGGCACCTACACCAGCGGGATCAGCGTCACGCTGGCTCCCCCGGCCGGTTTTGAAGGAGCTGTGATCCACTATACCACGGACGGTACCCCGCCCACGGAAACTTCGCCGGTGTATTCAGCCCCGATCGCTGTGGACGCGCTTGGGGATGTGGAAAACAACGTGACCATCCAGGCTTTCTTCACCTATCCGGATTTCCCGCCCTCGCAGGTCACCAGCCAGTCCTACCGGATCACTGGAACGGTTGCCGATCCTGTTTTCAACCCTCTGGGAGGCTTGTATTACGCGCCGCTTGAGGTTACCCTCAACTCTTCCGACCCGGCGGCCACGATCTATTACACGCTGGACGGCGGCGATCCGGTTCCCGGCTCCCCCGGAACCGAGGAATACGTTCTGCCGATCACGGTTGCGGCGGAAACCACGCTGATGATCAAAGCCCTGGCCGCGCGGGAAGGCTGGCTGGACAGCGCGATCGTATCCCAAACCTACCAGGTTACGGGAACCGTGCAGATAGTTTCCCACAGCATGACCCCGCCGCCGCTTCCGGATGGTGAGTTTTACCTCATCGACCAGGGCGAGTCTCTGGCTGTGGAAATCACAGGACTGATGGTAGCTCCTGCCAGCGCCACAGTTTACTACACTTTGGATAACAGCCTGCCCGGCCCGGACAACCCCAACGCGCAGGTCTACAACAGCGGACAGCAGATCCAGCTTACCAACCCCACCTGGATCACTTTCAAGGCCTACCTCAGCGACTGGCAGGCCAGCGAAACCTTCAGCTACTACTACGATGTCCGCACCAAAACGGTTTTTCTGCCCTATGCCAACGGCACGGTTTTCGACCCCGCGCCCGGATACAGCACCACGCCGGTCTCGGTGAGCATCAGCGCTTCCACCCTTCCCGCCGGAGCCTCGATCTATTACACCCTGGACGGCAGCGACCCGGACGCCGCCACAGGCTTGCTTTACACCTCGCCCATCCCGGTCAGCGAGACCACCACGGTCAAAGCCCTGGCCCAGTATCCCGGCCTCTATCCCAGCGACATCCACGAGGGCCTGTTCACGATCACCGGCACGGTCGAAGCCCCGGTTTTCGACCCCCTGCCCGGCAGTTTTTCCGCCCCGATCCAGCTGGCGATGAGCACCGGCACCGCTAACGCGGCGATCTATTACAGCCTGGACGGCAGCGAACCTTCTCCGCTCACGCGCGCGTCATTCCTTTACGAGGGCCCGGTTTCCCTGGCCAACGGCCTGCATCAGGTGAAAGCCCGCGCTTTCAAGGAAAACTGGGATCCCAGTTCCATCACCGAAGGGATCTACAGCATCGGCATCCTGCCCGCGCCAGAATTTGACCTTGCGGCAGGGCTCTACTTTGACCCGATCGTGGTGCGGCTCAGCCTGACCAGCGCCCCTGAAGCTTCCATCCATTATACCACGGATGGCTCTGAACCCACGGAAGCCTCCACCCTTTACGACCCTGTGGCCGGGATCCCCATCGGTTTGGAAACCAGCTATACCATCAAAGCCATCGCCGTTCAGGCCGGCTGGATCAACAGCGACGTGGCCGAGCGCAGTTATCAGGTTACCGGAACGGTTGGCCTGCCCGCATTTGACCCCGACGGCGGCACGCACGATGTATCCGTGACGGTCAGCATCAGCTCCGCCACCGCGGACGCGGTGATCAGATACACCCTGGACGGCCAGGATCCCAGCCTGGAATACGGATCCACCTACGACGGACCGATCCTGATCAACAGCAGCGCCACCCTCAAGGCCAGAGCCTACCGCACGGACTGGCGCCCCTCGGAGATCCACGGCGCCATCTATACCATCATCGGCAACATCGCCAACCCCGTTTTCACCCCGGGACCCGGAACCTATACCTCCCCGGTGGATGTTTACATCTCGGTGAATCCGCCCGATGCCACCATCTATTATACCAGCGACAGCTCCGAACCCAGCCAGACCAACGGAACCATTTATGTGGCCGGCACTCCGGTGAACATTGCCGCGGATACGCTGCTGCGCGCCAAAGCCTATAAAACAGGCTGGAACGCCAGTGGGGTCACCGACGCGCAGTATTATATCACCGGAACCGTGAGCGCCCCAGTTTTCGACCCGCCTTCCGGGCAATACGCTGAAGCGCAGATGGTCGCGCTTTCCGCCACCCCTGCCGCGGCCACCATCGTTTACACGCTGGACGGCAGCACCCCCACCCAGGATAACGGTAGCGTTTACAACAGCCCGATCGAGATCTCGGCCAATACCATTGTCAAGGCCTTTGCCTGGCTGGACGGCTGGAACGACTCCTCCGTATCCACTGCTTCCTATGTGATCAACGGACCAGTGGCGCTTCCCATCATCAGTCCCACGGCCGGATATTACAACACGCTTCAGACAATCAGCATCAGCGTGATCCCGGCTGCCGCCACCATCCGCTATACCCTGGACGGCAGCGAGCCCTCGCTGGATAACGGCATCACCTATACCGCGCCATTCGCGCTGGAAGGCAACACGACCGTGAAAGCCTACGCCTATCTGGACAATTGGCTGGATTCGGCGGTTGCCACCGCGGAATACTTCTTCGTGGTCAGCAATCCCGCCATCAGTCCAGCCGGCGGAAGCTACGCCTCCGCCCAGACCATCACGATGAGCGTTGGCACAGCCGGCGCCAGCATCCGCTACACCCTGGACGGAAGCCAGCCCACACCGCAATACGGAGACCTGTATCTGGCTCCCTTCCAATTGACTACCACGGCAACGGTGAAGGCCATCGCCTACCGCGGCAATTGGATCAGCTCCAACGTAATATCCCAAAGCTATGTGATCAACGGGCCGGTCTCCGATCCGCTCTTTTCCGTCCCCGGCGGGGATTACCTGAGCCCCTTCAGCGTTGCCATCACCACCTTGCCGGCCGGTTCCACAATCTATTACACCACGGACGGCAGCGACCCCAGCGAACTGAACGGGACCATCTATTCCACGCCTGTCCAGATAAATCAGAACACCACCCTCAAAGCCAGGGCTTACCGCGCCAACTGGGAACCCTCGAACATCAGCGCCGCTGTGTACAACTTCTACGTGAGCCCGGTGAGCATCGTTCCCAATGGCGGCACCTTTACGGAAAACCAATATGTGAATCTGAGCACTGTTACACCCGGAGCCCTGATCAGCTATACCCTGGATGGCAGCGATCCCATCCCCGGCACCAGCCCGGCCTTTGATCCCCTGGATCCCGTCCTGGTGGATCAGGATCTGCTGCTGAAGGCCATCGCGTCCAAGGAAAACTGGTATCCCTCGGCGATAGCCAGCGCGGACTTCGATATCAACATCCCGCTTCCGGATGTGGCCACGCCGGTGATCCTGCCGCCCAGCGGAGTCTATAATGCCGCGCAAACCGTTACCATGAGCACCACCACTCCTGATGCCACACTGGTTTTCACCACAGACGGCAGCGAACCCTCTCTGGAGAACGGCACAGTTTATGCGGGCGGTTTTGTGGTGGATAGCAATGTAACCATCAAAGCGCGCGGGTTCAAGGACGGCTATGATCCCTCCCTGATCGCCACGGTGCAGTATGTGATCGTGATCCCGATTGAGACGGTCCAGACCCCTGTCTTCGATCCCCCGGCCGGTATCTACAACGAAGCGATCCAGGTGACCATCAGCACCCAAACCCCCGAGGCCACCATCCGCTACACCATTGACGGCACCGAACCTTCCGAAACGGTGGGAACGATCTACAGCGGCCCGGTGAACATCTCCGAGACCACCACGATCAAGGCAATCGCCTATAAAACCGGTATGAACACCTCGCTGATCTCCAACGCCAGCTACCTGATCGACATCATCGTGCCGGAGGTCGCCGCGCCGATGTTCTCATATCCTTCGGGAACCTACTATCAACCGATCCAGGTGGAGATATCCACAACCACCGAGAACGCCCTGATCCACTATACCACAGACGGAACGGTGCCATCACCCACTAACGGAACGCTGTACATGGCTCCGATTAACATCCCGTCCGACAGCAACCTGTTCATCCAGGCCATGGCTTACCGGGATGGCTGGAACCCGAGCCCGGTGGTCTCCGCAAGCTATACGGTGACCGGAACCGTGGCCGATGTAAGTTTCTCTCCGGTGGGCGGAATCTACACCCAGGCCACGCCTGTGGTGCTTACCACCTCCACGCCCGGAGCCACGATCCGCTACACCACCGACAGCAGCGAGCCGGACGAGGATTCCACCCTCTACACAACTGCCATTGTGGTGCCGCTGAACAGCACGATGACCATCAACGCCAAAGGCTTCAAGCCGGGCTGGCAACCCAGCACCACCACCCACGAAACCTATATCGTTACCGGGCAGGTGATCATCACACCTCCCATTTTCAGCCTGGCCGCCGGAGTTTATACCACAGCCCAGACGGTGAGCATCAACGATCCCATCCCGGCCGACGCGACCATCCGCTATACCACCGACGGCAGCGATCCCCAGACCACTTCTGAGGTCTATACCGGACCGATAGATCTGCCTTTGAACGCCACCATAACCCTGAAAGCGAGGGCTTTCCGGGAAAACTGGATCGCCAGCCCGCTCTATAGCGCCACCTATGTGATGACCGGCCAGGTCACTCTGCCGGACGTGCTGTTCGATCCTGCCGCCGGCACCTACCAAACCGCTCAGTCAATAACCCTGAATCCTCCTCTCTTGCCAACGGAAGCGACCCTGCGCTACACCCTGGACGGCAGCGAGCCCAGCCAGTTCTCGCCAGCCTACACGGCCCCGATCCAGCTGGGATTGAACAGCACCACCACCATTAAGGTGAAAGGCTTCAGGGACAACTGGCTGCCCAGCGCAACCGTTTCCGCCACCTATCTGATCACCGGCCAGGTCGCGTTCCAGACCCCGGTTTTCTCACCCGCTCCCGGAGTTTACACCACGGCCCAGCAGATCACGGTAAACGGCACCACGCCGGCCGACGCGGTTGTGCGTTATACCATCGACGGCACCGATCCCACCGAGCTATCGCCGCAGTACAGCGCCCCGATCGATCTGCCCTTGGAAACCTCGCTGACCCTTAAAGTCAGGGCTTTCAAACCCAACTGGGCGCCCAGCGAGATCCAGACCGGAAACTATACCACCACCGGCGCCGTGACCATCACCCTGCCTGTCTTCAACCCCAGCCCGGGGCTCTATACCTCGCCGCAGTCCGTGGCGATCAACACCACCACGATCCCGGCCGGCGCCACCCTGCGCTACACCCTGGACGGCAGCGACCCGAACCAAAGCTCGCCCGTTTACAGCACTCCGATCCAGGTGAGCAACGGCCAGAGCATCACCATCCGGGTGCGCGCCTACGCCGCCAACTGGCAGCCGAGCGAGATCCACACCGGGGTTTATACCGTTACCGGCCAGGTGACGATCGCCGAGCCTGTCTTCACCCCGCCCGCGGGAACCTACCAGACCGCGCAGGTGGTGACCCTGAACACGCTCACCACCCCGGCTGGCGCTACCCTGCGCTACACCCTGGACGGTAGCGAGCCGACAGCAACTTCTCCGGTTTACAGCACCGCGATCCAGCTGGCTTTGGGCTCCCTGACCACGATCAAGGTGAAAGCCTATCTCACCAACTGGCTGCCCAGCCAGACCTACAGCGCCACCTACAACATCACGGGTGCGCTCAGCATCGTTGAACCTGTCTTCACTCCGGCCTCCGGGACCTATCAAACCGCCCAGTCCGTGGTGATCAACACCTCCACCAGCCCGGCGGGGGGAACGGTCCGCTATACCACCGACGGCAGCGATCCTACAGCTACTTCGCCGATCTATAGCACTCCGGTAATAATACCGCTGAACACCACGCTGACGGTCAAGGCCGTGGCTTTCCTGGCCGGCTGGACTCCCAGCCAAGTTTACTCTGCCACCTACACCGTCACCGGCCAGGTGCAGCTGCCGGCGCAGGTGTTTTCTCCGCCGGCGGGTACCTATCAGACCGCGCAATCGATCACTCTGAATACCAGCACCACTCCGGCCGGGGCAACGCTGCGCTACACCCTGGACGGATCGGTGCCCACGGAGAATTCCCCGGCTTACACCGCGCCGATCAATCTGCCTTTGAACAGCAGCACCACCATCAGCGTGAAGGCCTTTAAGGCAAACTGGACGCCCAGCGCGACCGTGACCGCGACCTACGTGATCACCGGGCAGATCGTGTTCCAGACCCCGGTGTTCACGCCACCCGAAGGGATCTACCAGACCAGCCAGATCATCTCTGTATCCGAAACGATACCGGCTGATGCCACCATTCGCTATACCACCGACGGCAGCGAGCCCACGGCTGCATCATCTGTGTACACAACTCCGATCAGCCTGCCCCTAAACAGCAACACCACCATCAAGGTGAAGGCCTTCAAGACGGATTGGACCGCCAGCGCGACCCACACCGCCACCTACACCATCACCGGGCAGGCCAGCATCGCGGCGCCGGTCTTCGATCCCGCTCCCGGAACCTATCCGGGCGCCCAATCCATCAGCATCAACGCCTCCACTGTTCCTGCCGGGTCCCAGATCCGCTACACCCTGGACGGCAGTGAACCCCTGGCGGATTCGCCTCTCTACACTTCTCCGATCCCCATGCAGCTGAACAACAGCTACGAGCTTCGGGCCCGGGCTTTTGCCACCAACTGGACTCCCAGCCCGGTGTACGTTGGCTACTATACCATCACAGGTACAGTTACTATCCCGGCTCCGGTTTTCACTCCAGCGGCCGGAACCTATACAACTGACATCGCGGTGGTTCTGAACACCCAGACAGCCCCTGCCGGCGCCACCTTGCATTACAGCCTGGATGGCAATGAGCCCAATGAGTCCTATCCGGCTTACACGCAGCCGATCCAGCTTTTCGCTCCCGCGGACGTTACCGTGAAGGTAAAAGCTTACAGGACTGGCTGGACCCCCAGCCAAACCTACACAGCCGAGTATGTCCTCACCGGACAGATGCAGCTGCTGCCGCCTTATCTGAGCCCGGCTCCGGGAGTATACACTGAGCCGATCAGCGTCAGTTCGGTTGGCGGTACGGATCCCACGGGCGGCACGATCCGCTATACAACGGACGGTTCCACTCCCACGGAAGCATCGCCTGTCTTTGCTGCGCCTGTCAGCATTGGATTGAATTCCATCGATTTCACGATCACGATCCGCGCCTTCAAGGACGGCTGGATTCCCAGCCAGCCTTGGGCCGGTGTTTACAGCGTTACCGGCCAGGTTCAGCTGGAGGAAGACCTGTTCAGCCCAACCCCCGGAACATACCAAAGCGCTCAAAACGTAACTCTGGCCGTTCCGGTCCTGCCCGCGAACGCCACTGTCCGCTATACCACGGACGGAAGCGAGCCTACAGTATATTCTGCGGCTTACACAGCGCCGATCACTCTGCCTCAGAATGCCACCACCACTGTCAAAGCGAAGGGTTTTGCCGAAGGCTGGATCCCCTCAGAAACCCAGGCAGCGGTCTATACGATCACCGGAACGGTTTCGCCGCCGGTGTTCTCTCCTCCGGGTGGCACTTTCGGCGCTCCTGTCTTCGTGGTGATCTCGTCTCCCACCGAAGGGGCCGAGATCCGCTACACCATTGATGGCACGGATCCCACCCCTGAATCCGGGCTCTACTCGGAACCGATCGTGGTTCCGAATTTCGCCCAGGATATGGTGATCTCAGCCCGGGCTTACAAACCTGACTGGACGCCCAGCCCCGTCGCCAGCGCCACTTACACCATCTTCTCCGCGCCGGTGGATGTGCGCGGCTTCACCTATGCCGGTTACATCCGCGTTCTCTGGAACCTGCCCGGGGCGGCCAAAGGCCTGGATGGGTTCAACGTTTACCGCCGCAAACTGGCTGACGCGGAATATGCCCAGATCAACACCTCCCTGGTGAACACCCAGGTGGATGGAAACTACTACTACGACGACTACAGCATTGAGATGGACGTATCCTACGAGTATTACGTTACCGCTGTTTACGACGGAGCCGAGAGCCCTGCCAGCGCCTCCACAGTCGAGTATTACCAGTCCGGGGATCTGGATATCAGCGACGCGTCCTATGCCTGGCCGAATCCCGCCACGGATCAAACCGAGTTCGTGGTGATCCTGAACAGAAACAACAATGTGACCCTGACCGTCACGATCTACGATTTTGCCGGTAAAAAGGTACAGACAATACCCAGCGAGACTCAGAATTCAAACCAGATACGGATTCCCTGGGATCTGAAAAATACCGCCGGCGCCAAAGTCGGGCGGGGTACCTATTTTGCCCGCGTGGTTGCCAATGACGGCGTGAACAGGTCCGAACGCGTGATCAAGATCGCGGTCAAATAAGGAGGCAAAGATGAAAACGAAAATATACCTGAAGTACTTCCTGGCCCTGGCCATGCTTGTATTTGCCGCTGCGCCCCTGCTGGGCCAGGGCATGAACAATTCCCTACTGGCTTACGCCCGCATGGGGGTTGGCGCCCGCGTTATCGCCATGGGCGAAGCCGGTTCGACCGTGACCAGCGATGTTGTCTCGGGCTATTGGAATCCTGCCGGATTGGTGCGGATGAAGGACTTTGAGGTGGGCACCATGCTCAACGCCAGCATGGGCTACGGCCGCAGCCACAATTACGCCTCCTTCGGCAACCGCTTTGGTTTTGGCGCGCTGGCCCTGTCCTGGGTGAACGCCAATGTCCTGGATATCGATGGCTACGACGAAAACGAGAATCCCACCGGTACTTTCTCCGAGAGCGAGAACAACTTCACTCTCAGTTACGCGCACAACATCGGCAAGTTCAGCTTTGGCCTCAGCCCCAAGTTCTACCTCAGTACCCTGGATGGCGAAACGCAGACGGGATACGGGGTGGACCTCGGGGCGAAGTTTGACATCAACCAGTATCTGGAGATCGGAGCGATGGCCCGCGACCTCTATGGAAAATTTGATGATACCACGGTTCCCTACCAAATCTCAGCCGGGTTGGCCGCTTATCCTTTAAGGGGTTTGACCCTGGCCGCCGACGCCAAGCTGGAACAGGAGGAAGACCCCTATTTCTGTTTTGGAGCCGAGTATTGGACCTCGATCGGCAGCGATCCCGAGGCGGATTCCAAGCTGTCGGTGGTATCAGTGAGTGAGCAGAGTTCCTGGGAAGAAGCCCTTTCCACCCTGCAAACCGGCCTGCGCCTGGGTTACAACCGGGGCCGCCTCTCCGCCGGCACTGGGATCAGGCTCCGCAATTTCCAGCTGGACTATGTTTTTCGCTACAATAACCACGAGGTCTTTGGCAACGATCACATCCTGTCCCTGATCCTGAGATTCTGACCCCGGGGGAGTTGAGATGAAAAAAACAGCGTTCTTGATGCTTCTGCTTGGCCTGGCGGTCTTGGCCTCAGGCCAGATCAGTTCTCCCGGTTCACGCTACGCCCAGGAAGGCCTGGAGTATTACCAGCGTGGTGATTACGACCGGGCCATCCGGGAATTTCTGAAAGCGGATGACTCCGCGAACGGCCGAAACCCGGAATACCATTACTGGTTGGGGCGTTTGCACATCGCGGTGGCAGATACTTCCAGCGCGATGCGGTGGTTTGAAAGATACCAGGATTCCCAGGATACGGCCTATCAAACCCAGGTGGACAATTATCTGCGCATCGTTCAGCGTCAGGCCAGGATCTTCAGCCGGGTGAACCTTCGTCCCCTGCCGGATTATGTGAACAGCCGCAACTCCGACTATGGCGCCGTCCTGGATCCCGAGGAAAAGTATCTCTACTTCACCTCTCTGCGCCCCGCCAGGAAAAACAAGGAAAACATCTGGCGGACTGAGATCTTTCGTTCGGGATTTGGCCAGCCGGAACTGGTGGAAGAGCTTTCCACGGATAAAAATGAAGCCTTCGGCTGCTTCTCGGCAGAGCCGCAGGGCGCCTGGATCTTCGGCAACTACGAAGCCAACAAGCGGGACGGGGACATCTATTTTGTGCCCCGCACCGATAAATGGTTCCAACCCCAGAACATCTCCCAGCTGAACTCCTCGCAGGTGGAAACCCATCCCATGGTCTTTCGAGACCGCCTGCTCTTTTTCGCCTCCTCCCGTGATGGCGGCTATGGCGGCACGGACATCTATGTGAGCGAAAAGATCGGCGGCATCTGGACCCAGCCCCAAAACCTGGGACCCATGATCAATACCGCTGAAAACGAACAAACGCCTTTCCTCGATTGGGATGGCAGAACCCTGTATTTCTCTTCCCGCGGGCATCCCGGCTTTGGTGGTTACGACCTGTTCAAAGCCTACCGGGCGGGAACCAATTGGCAGGAATGGTCTTTGCCCGAAAACTTGGGGCTGCCGGTCAATTCCACCCGCAACGACCGCTATTTCTACCACGCTCGCGGCAGCAACGAAGGCTACTTGAGTTCGGACCGCCAGGTGAGCGGATTCGAGAAGATCTACCAGCTCAATTTCGCGCTCACCCTGCCCGCCAGTTACCTGGTGCAGGAAGAGGACGGATCCGTGCGCAGCGTTGATATCGTTACCTATGTTCCCCCTGCGCGGAAACCAGCCGACGAAGAATCCATCTTTGCCAGGATCGACGAAAGCCTGGAAACCATCAAACAGGGTATCCCCGGGCCGGATTTCGTTCCTGCACCCCTGGGACGCGAACCTCAGGCGTTTGAGCCGATCGCGGAACTCACTCCGCCAAGCCTGATCCGGATCGCAGGTTCCGTGCGAGACCAATATGGGGAGCCGGTGATCACTGAAGTGCAGATCCAAAGCGAGACAGAAGGCCAGCGCAATCTGGAGATATTCAACACCAATTCGCTTGGTAACTTTCTGGGTACCCTGCCTTCGGCGCCTCTCTATATCGCGGTGATCAACGCAAAGGATTACCTTGTCCATTCAGAGGAACTCAGCCCAGGGAAGGGTTCATCCGAGTTGAGGCTGGACGTTGAACTGCAAAAGCTGGAGAAAAAGGCACAACTCTCCCTGGCGGACATCCTCTTTGCCGCCGAAAGCGCGGAGCTTGACCCCAAAGCAATATCTGAACTTGATCTGGTGGTCATGACCCTGCTCACAAATCCAGATCTGAAGGTTAAACTCTCCGGCCATGCCTGGGAAACGGGTTCCGACGATTTCAACAAACAGCTTTCCGAGCGTCGCGCCAAGTCTGTCGCGGATTATCTTATCGACAAAGGCATACCCAAAAAACGCATCTCCTGGAAAGCTTACGGCAACAGCAGAACCCTGGATCCCCTTTCTGTCCCTTCCGCGCTCAGCAAAAGCCGCCGCGTGGAGATCATGCTGCAGAAGTAGATCACGCTCATCAGGCCAGCCTCCTGAAACTCATTCCCCCTCGCGGAATGGAAGCTGTAGATCCTGGCTGTATAGCGTGGGGTTCTAAGGTTTTAGGGCATACCAAGGCTGGGTTCGGAATCTATCTCTATGCAAGGCAAGGATATATCTTCCTGTGGGGCTGGCTGGATAAGTCTCCCTCTCGGAATCAGTTCCCGGTCCGGTATTCTTTTCAAGCGCCATTTACCGCTTTTTTGAGCCTTTTCTCTGAATCGCTACACTACTAGGGTCTTCATTTCCGGGAATATGTATCCAGCCTGCCCGGCAGTTTGGGAGCCCAAATACAGGCATTTTTGGGCCATTTCGGGCCACGCTTGGCGCCGCCGCGGTGGGGGTGGTTCCGCTCAGGCTGATATTGTCTTTCTAAATCATTGGCATACATAAAGATAAAATCTTAAAAAACTGGGCGATTGTTCTTGACAAAAATGCCTTATCTGATTTTCTGGCAGCCAGATATGGATTCGCTTGCCGATCCGGCGCGAAACTTGAGAATCCAAGCTAGATTATTATACTGTGAAAATTATTAGGAGACGATAAATTATGTCTGAAAACAACTACACTGCAAGTAACATCAAGGTGATGAAAGGCCTGGAAGCAGTGCGCAAACGTCCCGCCATGTATATTGGCGGCACCAGCGAACGCGGCCTTCACCATCTGGTCTATGAGGTTGTGGATAACTCCATCGACGAAGCTCTGGCCGGATATTGCGACCAGATCAAGATCACCATCACCTCCCAGGGTGAGATCGAGGTGGACGACAACGGCCGCGGCATTCCCGTGGACATGCACAAGGACATGAAAATACCTGCCCTGCAGGTGGTTATGACTGTCCTGCATGCCGGCGGAAAGTTTGACACCAACTCTTACAAGGTATCCGGCGGGCTCCACGGCGTGGGCGTTTCTGTGGTCGTGGCCCTCTCCGAATATCTGGAGGCGCGCGTCCATTCCGGCGGCAAGATCTATTACCAGCGTTACGAACGAGGCCTGGTTGCCTCGGAACTGAAGATCCTGGGCGAAACCAACCGCAGCGGAACGGTGATCAAATTCAAGCCGGATGCCACCATCTTCGAAACGGTGGAATTCAGCTTCGACTACCTCACCACCCGTCTGCGCGAGCTGGCATTTCTCAACCGCGGAGTGCGCATCATCCTCAAGGACGAACGTTCGGACCGGGTCCACGATTTTAGATATGACGGCGGGATTGTGAGCTTTGTGGATTTTCTCAATCAGAACAAAAAGCCGGTGGGAACCAAGCCCATCTATGCCAGTTCCGCCCGAGAAGGCCTGGAGTTCGAGCTGGCCTTGCAATACAACGAAGGCTACCAGGAAAACATCTTCAGCTTCGCCAACAACATCAACACCACCGAAGGCGGAACCCATCTCAGCGGTTTTAAAAGCGGCCTCACCCGCGCCGTGAACACCTACATCAAGAATGCGGATCTGCTGAAAAACGAAAAAGTATCCCCTTCGGGAGAGGATATCCGCGAAGGCCTGACCGCCGTGATCAGCGTGAAACTGAGCAATCCCCAGTTTGAGGGCCAGACCAAGACCAAGCTGCAAAACTCCGAGGTTGACGGCTTTGTGAACTCTGTGGTTTACGAAAAGCTGATGACCTATTTCGAGGAGCACCCCGCCGAGGCCAAATCCATCACCATGAAGAGCATCCTGGCTGCCCGTTCGCGCGAAGCGGCCCGCAAAGCCAGGGAACTCACCCGCCGCAAATCAGTGCTGGAAAGCGGCTCCCTGCCCGGCAAACTGGCCGACTGCACCATCACCGACCCCAATCTGACGGAGCTCTTCCTGGTGGAGGGCGATTCCGCCGGAGGCAGCGCCAAACAGGGACGGGACCGCTCGTTCCAGGCCATACTGCCGCTTTGGGGCAAGATGCTGAACACCGAAAAAGCCCGGGTGGACAAGGTTTTGAACAACGACAAGATCCAGCCTATCATCCTGGCCATCGGCGCGGGCATCGGCCAGGATTTTGACGTCACCAAGATCCGCTACGGCAGCATCGTCATCATGGCCGACGCCGATGTGGACGGTGCCCATATCAGCACCCTGCTGCTCACTTTCTTCTACCGTTACATGCGCCCCCTCATCGAGCATGGCCACGTCTATATCGCCAAGCCGCCGCTTTTCCTGGTGCGCAAAAGCAAGCAGAAAAGGTATGTTTTCTCAGAAGCGGAGCGGGACGCGGCGATCCGCGAACTGGGCGAAAAGGGAGTGGTGATCCAGCGTTACAAAGGCCTGGGTGAGATGAACCCGGATCAACTCTGGGAAACCACCATGGATCCCGAAAACCGGATCATGATCTCCGTGAAGATGGACGACGCCATCGAAGCGGACCGGATGTTCACTGTGCTGATGGGCGACGAGGTGGAACCCCGCCGGGAATTCATCCAGGCGAACGCCAAATACGTACAGAACCTGGATATATAGGAAATTTGGAGTGAAGAATGGACGATAGAACCAAGATACAGAACATACAGATAGAAGACCACCTCCGCCAGGCCTATCTGGATTATTCCATGAGCGTGATCGTATCCCGCGCGCTGCCGGACATCCGCGACGGGCTCAAACCCTCGCAGCGGCGCATCATTTTCGCGATGAGCGAGCTCAATCTCTCGCCCGGCGGGCATTTCCGCAAATGCGCCAAGATCGCCGGCGATACCTCGGGAAACTACCATCCCCACGGCGAACAGGTGGTCTACCCCACCCTGGTGCGCCTCGCCCAGCCCTGGAACATGCGCTATCCGCTGGTGGACGGCCAGGGGAACTTTGGCTCCATCGACGGCGATCCGCCCGCGGCCATGCGTTACACGGAAGCCCGGATGCAGAAAGTCACCATGGAAATGCTGGGGGAACTGGACAAGGATACTGTCGATTTTAGAAACAATTACGACGAAACCCGCAGAGAGCCGGTCGTCTTTCCCGCCCGCATCCCCAATCTGCTGATCAACGGATCTTCCGGCATCGCGGTGGGTATGGCCACAAACATGCCTCCGCACAATCTGGCCGAGGTCTGCGATGCCATGATCGCCCTCATCGACGATCCGGACATCGAGATCCTGGACCTGCGCAAATACATCAAGGGCCCGGATTTCCCCACCGGCGGTTTCCTGTTGGGCTCGGATGGGGTCAGGGACTACTTCGAGACCGGGCGCGGACGCCTCCTGATCCGCGGCCAGGCTGAGATCGAGGTCGGCAAGAACGAGCAGGAATCGATCATCATCCGCTCCATTCCTTATCAGGTTACCAAAACCGCACTGATCGAAAGGATCGTCGATCTGGTCAAGGAAAAAAGGATCGAAGGCATCAGCGACGTGCGCGACGAATCCGGACGCGACGGCATGCGCCTCGTGATCCAGGTGAAACGCAACGCGGACGGCAACACCGTGCTCAACCACATCTACAAATACACTCAATTGCAGACCACTTTCGGAGTGATCAACCTCTGCCTCATCGACGGCGTTCCGCAGGTCGTGAACATGAAGGACATGCTCAACAACTTCATCCAGTTCCGGCACAACGTGGTCCTGCGCCGCACCTTGTTCGAGCTTAAGAACGCCGAGGACCGGCTGCACATTTTGGAAGGCCTGAAGATCGCCCTGGACAATCTGGACGAGGTGATCGCCACCATCCGCGCGTCGCAGACCCCTCCGGAGGCCAGCGAGCAGTTGCAGGCCAGATTCGGGCTCTCCGAGATCCAGGCCAAAGCCATTCTGGACATGCGTTTGCAGCGCCTCACCGGACTCGAGCGGGAGAAGATCGAAGAAGAATACCAGGCCCTGCTGAAAGTGATCTCCCGGCTGCGTGAACTGGTGGAGAAAAAAGAACTGCGCATGAAGCTGATCAAAGAGGAAACCCAGGAGATCCGCGACAAATTCGGCGACGCTCGCCGCACCACTATCCTGGAAAACTACAGCGGATCGCTCCGCCCCGAGGACATGGTGGCCGACGAACTGGTGGTGGTAACCATCACCCACGACGGCTACGTAAAGCGCCTCCCGGTTGATACTTACAGGGTGCAGGCCCGGGGCGGGCGCGGCCTCACGGGCACCAATCTCAAAGAAGAAGACATCATTCAATACATCTTTGTGGCCTCCACCCATTCGTACATCCTGCTCTTCACCGACCACGGCAGGTGCTACTGGCTGAAGGTTTACGAGATCCCCGAAGTGGGGCGCACGGCCCGCGGCAAGGCTGTGGTGAATCTGGTGCAGTTCCAGGAAAAGGAAAAGATCAAAGCCTTCGTTACCCTGAAGAATTTCAGCCCGGAACAGAACGTTGTGATGTGCACCCGGAACGGAACGATCAAGAAAACCGCCCTTTCAGCCTTCAGCCGCCCGCGCAGCAGCGGCATCCTGGCCATCAAGCTGATGCCGGGGGATGAACTGATCGACGCCCGCCTTTCCGAAGGCAACGACGATATCATCCTGGCCACCAAAAACGGTTATTGCAACCGCTTCAGCGAAAAGGATTTCCGCCAGACCGCCCGCTTCACCAAGGGCGTCCGCGGCATCCGGCTCCGGGATGAGGATTACGTGATCTCGCTGGGCATCATCTCCCAGGATTACATCATCGAAAACGGCAGCCCCAGCGGCAAAACCATCCTGGCCATCAGCGAAAACGGCTACGGCAAACGCACCCTGATCTCCGCCTACACCACCACCAGGCGCGGCAGCAAGGGCGTGATCACCCTCAAAACCACCGACCGCAACGGGCATCTGGCCTCCCTGATGATAGTGGACGACAGCGAAGACCTGATGATCGTCACCCAGGCCGGAATGGTCATCCGCCAGAAGATCACCGAGATCTCGGTGATCAGCCGCAATACCCAGGGTATCCGGCTCATCAATCTGCGCGACAAGGACAAGGTGCGCGACATCACCCTGATCCAGCCCGATCCCGATGAAGAGGAACTGGCCCGGGAAGTGGAAAAACTCAAAAACGCGGCCCCCCTGCCGGTGTTGCCGGACGACGAAGACGGATCCGGCGATGCTGAACCGGAAGATGATACAGAAATCGACAACGAAGAAGATACAGAATAACAAGGTGATTGGATCCCCCTTTCCCGCTTGGGAGAGGGGGATCTGAGGTTTGGCAATGCGTAGATCGATCTGGCTCTTGGCTGTGGCAGTCCTGGGTTTGGGAGGCTGCCTGCTCAAGCCGTTCACCCCGGTCCCTTCGCCGGATTACACGGTGGAAGAACGCTGGGCTGTGCTCGATACCGACAGCCTCACCCTCTTCGTTCGCCCGCAGGCCTATTCCGGTGACGCCCGGTCTGTGGCCTCCAATTTCTTTACCGTCTATCTGCAGGTCAAAAACAAATCCGCGCAGCCCCTCAGCCTCAGCCGCGGCGGATTCAGCGTTACCGTCAACCAGCAGCAGTTCGACCACATTCCCCTCTCGATAGTGCTGGGCAGCCTGCAGAGCGGCTACTATCTGGATCAGTACGATGACCCTT
>Ga0172377_10000258_pt1 | contig 47526 bp, 69 predicted proteins | sample Pumphouse3metaG_FD_119749 | JGI IMG/M metagenome (GOLD analysis project Ga0172377, IMG submission 119749) | Leachate microbial communities from a municipal landfill in Southern Ontario, Canada - Pumphouse #3 metaG | ecosystem: Engineered > Solid waste > Landfill > Unclassified | place: Canada... | reverse complement strand
TAATAATCTTCTCCACTATATCTTGAAACGCCATTTGTCTGCCAATCAGGAATTAATGCCTTATCCCAAGAAATTTGTCCGGAAGTCATGAAATTAGAGGTTCCATCATTAAGATGGTGTGTAACAGGACTGATTTGATTCCAGTTGCTTCCGTTCCAATATTCCAATACAAGATTCAAACCCACAGCATATTCTGCAAGATTAAAAAATACAGAATTCATTTTGATTCCGCGACCGAGATAAATGGCGGAAGTCAAATTTGTAAGGATACGCCTATCATCGGAATGTACAGTTGAAGACATTGTATAGGTTAAATCTTCCCAACCGCTTTCATTGTTGTAATTAGTGACAAATCCTATTTCTTCATATGCCGGAGGGGCGATATGAACTGTTGCTGAAGGAAGCTGAGAATAACCTGTTCTTACCCATGCGTCATAAAGATTATGGCCGGTAATATTGTTAAAATTAACATAAATACCATTTTCAATAACCATATTCGTGATTGAACAGTCATTTGTAATTCCAGATTCTATCCATGTCAATCCATTATTATAACTTTTCCTCCAACTCCATCTATCAGGATTTCCTACTGATGATATATAAACATTATATTTTCGCTGTTTTGAATATGTATAAACTCCACTGAAGTTTAAGTCATTTAGATTGCCAGTCTGATATCCTTGATAGTCACTGTGATAATCAAGAATGTTTGAATTTTTATTGATTGATACTCTTCCGCCTTCTGAAATCACCATAATGTCTTTCTTGATTCTAGCATTGCTGATATACAAAAATTCAGGGCTATGAAGGCTAGAGGGATTTTCATTTCTGTAAGTTTGCATCCACCAAGCAGGTTTTCCAATGCTGCCTCCTAATCCGTAGAACAAGTCCTGGTCCGGATCTCCTATAACTTGAACTCCATTAGATTGAGGGAAGAAAAGGTCTTGATTTGAATGATCTATTCCTTTAATTATCAAAGGTTTGATAATAGTAAGATTAGTCGCGACGCCATCTGTTATGTCAAGCTTAATAGAATTTGTATATTGCCAAGCCGGAATAGTTACATAATTATCCAAATCACTTCGAAATGCGAACTGCCCGGATGGAAGAGGAACTTCAACGCGTAAAGGTCTTCCGTCTTCAGCGAAAACAGAATATGTACGGAAATCTGAAGTGTGCTGTGCTATAAGATCCAAAGAAAACCTTATGGGAACAGTAAAAGTCTGATTGCTAAGAATTGAGACCCGTATATCTCTTTTTATCTCATTTTGATCCAAAAGCAGATATTCTGAAGTGTAGGATGCCAAAAGGGTCATATTGGTAGTATATGCCGATAACCTGGCAATCAATCCTCCAAGATTATTCCCGTCTTTGCTGACTGTCGCATAAAGGCGGATTGTTGCTGATACACCTCCTGCTAAAGCTGTAACCCTTGAAATAGGGGAAAGATAAGAAATAATCGTTTGACCATTTGTAATTCCATTAGTTGTATATGTCGTATATCCCTCTACATTTTCAAATTCATTGGAAAGAAGATGATATCCGTTGATATCGGAAAGTTTTGAATTGTAAGAATATAGGGTTCCGACAAGATTTTCTTCTTTTCTATCTACCGCACGAATATTAACTCCAATACGGCCTTCAGTTTCAGATACGATATCCACAGTTCCCATAGAAATTTGGTCTTCAGGAAACTGCGGCAAAACGGAAGTGAGGACACCCGGAACTACTGAAAGGTAAACCGCATCATTGGAGATGAATGAAGAAGTATTAATATGATTAACGTCTCCTCGAACAGTTACATGACCGCTTCCATGAGGGAGAATATGTTCTGTCGCCAATCCTTTCGTCGCTATCCTGCAAATAGGATTTGTTGAAGTCGCGAGATAGACACATCTAAACTTGCCTTCAATTCCGACCGCATAAACCGCCGCACCGTCAGGTATCGAAATATCTGTAACGTTTGTAACAAAGATAAAATCTTCCAAGAAAACCTGTCCTGTTACATTACTGTTCAGCTTTATTGAAGGAGTCTGCCATACAGAGTCCCAGCCTAACTGTCCCTCTCGTGTAAGAGTGCTTCCACTTACAGGAAGACCGATTGTACCGTTGGAAAGGATAATTCCTCCAGCCTGTCCGTAACCTCTGACAAACAAATTGTTGGAAACGCTGATATTGCCGTTCAAATCTATTCTTGTTCTTTCAATCGCTTCTCCTTGGTTTTCTGAAGTGGAAAAAACAAGCCCTTTCTGATTGTCAAAAGAAATTCTGGTGTTTCCCCACAACTGATCGGAAATGGAATTGTTAATAATGAGATTTGAGATTGATGCCGTCCCCAAGATGCTTAAGCTGGGGAATATGATCGGATTCCAATACTCTGCTTCCTGATTCATTTTGATCGTTGTTCCGGAAATGTTAATATCTCCAAAGACAACGGAATCCTGATTATTGGTAACAGAATTACCTATTCTTATTTTTTCGTCGCTTGTAAGATGTTTCCAAGCCGTATTTATATGGGATGCCGCTTGTTCGGAACTAGCTTTAAGCGTCAGAAGCCATTCTTTTATGCTTGTTTCTGAATATGCGTCTAATGAAAATGCCATGAAAACGGCAAGAACCAATTTCTTTATCATATCTAATGTCCCCTCTTTCAAAGATATCAGATATCAAAATTTATGGTCACAAACCTTGGCCGAAGGCTGATTCTTCAAGTTCATTCATCTTTTTAATCACGGCTTTTTGAATAAAGATGTTGTCTGTGGCGTTAGAAGCAGAAATATGTACATACCTGATTAAATTGTCGCCGTTTTCTATCTCTGTCACAGAAGGGATAGTGATTGTGTAACTGCGTTGAGAATATGTTCCTAAATAATTTAGAAGGTTTAATTCGTCTTTAGGCGTTATGACTGTTTTAAATTCTGAATATCCAAAACCAGGTCGAAAGACGCCCAATCCCCAAATCAATGAATTTGTTCCAAGTGAATTTCCGCCAAGAGTCAATTCTAAAATCCATTTTTTTGAAGGATCTTCGATAATCGTAATTGAACCAATCGTATCTGTATTAAAATAATCTTTAAGGAATAAATTGTGTCCGACAGAAAAGGCATCTCCATTAATGTCTAAAATCTTTGCCGTTTCCCGTTCATAAATAGTCGGATATAACTGTTTTGCCTGCACAGTGATTCCGTCTGTTGTGCTACAAGCGAATTTATAGCAACCAGTTACGGTAAAATCAGGTTGCTGTTGGAAAGAAAACCCTTGGAAAGTTGAATAAAGAGCGTTTGTTGTGGTGAAATCTATCCATAATTCCCATTCCGCAATCCTTTGATTCATCTCTAGTCTTGATAAATTATTTGAGAACGCTGAAGGTTCTGAAACCGATATCTTATAAACACTGATATTAGGATCGATTAGAATAATTGTGTTTGTGTCTACATAATTCTTGTAAATTCCGCCGACTACGTTGATGTTCCCGGTAAAACCAGAGTCTTCATAAAGAAGGAAATCTTCCGCGTGTACGGTGTTGCTTATAAAGATTTCATAAGCGGTATTGGTTCCAGCGACTGTCAGATTATTGCTGATTACAACATTGCCATCGGCACCGATTCTTATTCTGTTCGTCCCGTAGGTGTTAAAATCCATAATTCCTAATGCCGGATAATCTATTTCCCAAGTAGGGGTAGTAAACACACCGCCATGTGGTGATAAGCCAGGGCCTCCTAAATAATTGAAACCAGCGCCTTGGCTGCCATCTGCGTTGAAGTGCGTGCCGTCAATCCTTCCGTTCATAAGGAAGGCACCGTCAACCCTCATTCTTGCTAGGTTGTCACCGGAAGGAGTAAGCCAAACCTGAGCATATTGAGACCAAGGTTCAGAATAGGGAGATGTGTTCTGAACGACAAGAGGGGCATGGCCTTCACGATTTTCAGCACCTTGAATGAAGACAGAACCGTTGGTAATAACAACAGTGCCGATACTCGTAAAATTTGAAACCGAAACTGCGCCGAATTCAACGTTGTCTTGCTCGTTTGTAACTCCGTTGGCGATTCTTGAACCGAAATTCGTTCCTCTAAGATAAATATCTCCAGATTCAGAACGTAAGACTTCAGCGGTATTCGTTCCGTTGGCCGTTATATTACCCAGTTCTACGTTATCTTGCCCGTTGGTAATACCGCCGTTCTCAGTTGTTAAGAACATCGAATTTCTTACGTTAACGTCTTTTTGGAATGTGTTTGTTCCGTCACTGAAGATGTTTAGCTGAAAATTGGATATAGTTGGACCCAATCCGTAAGAATTTGTTGTGCTGAAATAAGAAGAGGTGTTAGTATAGTCAACAATTAAGTTGCCGCCATTCCCTATGCCATCGTTAGAAATTCTTACAGTTCCACCTTTAATAGTCGTTTCCCCAGTAGCATTATCAATCGTAAGAATTGGCCGGCCTTGAGATGGATACGCTCCGAGATATACTTTTTTATTTCCATCTGGATTAATTTCAAAATTTTCCCAACTGTTTAAATCAGCAGTACGTGCTCCTAGCCAAGCTCTGTCCCCATATTGACCTAATAAGACAACTACAGACGGGCCACCTGCAATAATACGACCTGACCAATTATCACCAGTTTGTGTTCCTAGTATCCGTAATCCTGTATCCTCTCCTATATTTCCAAAAGATGCCGCACCTAAAGTGATAGGACCTTGTTGTCCGTTTGTAATACTGTTGATAATCCTTGGTCCAAAATTTAAGCCTTGAAGATACAAATCTCCAGAAGTCGAATAAAGAACAGAAGCAGTGAGATTTGATTCTATCAACGCGTTTCCACGGACATGCAGACGTTCTGTAGGAGAAAAAAGCCCTATTCCGACATATCCGTCTGGGTTTAAAGTTAGAGAATGCCAAGCATCAATATTTCCACTGGAAAACAAAGATAAAGACGCCTTCCCAGTGAAAGACTGATCGTTGATTATTCCCAAGCCGTTTTCATAGCCTTCTATTCTAAGTTTCGGCATAACAGAAGAATCTTTTCTTGAAATATATAGCATTCTGCTGTCTCCGTCTTGTGTCGTTTCAATAGCATAACCACCGGTTTCACGGAGTACTGTCCCTCCGATTTCCCCTGTTCCCATAACCGTTATATTGCTTTCGACCAAGGTATTCCCGTTTATATGCAGTGCTTCATAAGGGGAATTTGTATTTATTCCTATGCGATCCGTATAGAGATATGAAGTCTCTGTCCAGCCGTTTTTATTGAGTTTCAAAGATCCAGAGAATCCGGAATATCCTGAGCCAAGGTTTATGTAATTGTCTATTATCTCCATGAAATATCCGCTTCCGACACCGAAAGAACCGATTCTTATATTTCCTGATCCTGTAGAATCATTTACTGTAAGTGTCGCCGAATCCGTTTCAGTTCCACCTATTGACATTTTATTAGAGATGATAGCCGTTCCGGAAAGGAATAAATTACTTGCCGCTAAGGAATTTTTTTCATAGGTTCCCAATCCCACTCCGCCTAAAGTGACATTTTCGTGATTGTTCGTAAGGTATCCAAATCCAGAAATGATGTTTCTTATTTCTTCTGAAAGTTCCGTTTGTTTAAGATAATTGGTTAATGTGGAATCAAGAGTGACGGAATCATAATGCTGTGTTATGACGACAGGAAATTCATTGGAAATAACGGTATAAATTCTCCAAACTCCACCCGTCGCGTCACGGAATTCAGTTCTGTCTTTCGACCACAAAGTTTCAATCCTATTGGTATCCGCGAAAAGAGAAAGGGCGGAAAGAGCGATATTGTCGTTTTCATTTGTAAGACCACCGTTAGTCGCCGTAAGAAACTTGTTCGTCACGGAATCCACATCCACTTGAAAAGTGTTGGTTCCGTCGCTGAAAAGCTGAATAGGAGAATCTTCGTTACCTAATCTCAGATTCCCTGTAATTTTTAGACTTCCTACTTGTTTCTGATAATACCATATTTTATTCGGACTTGTTCCTGTGATAACAATGTGTCTGTCTAAATCCTTGTCGTTCATACACGCGCTATCATACCAACCGACCCATGAATTATCATTTATAATGATAGATGGATTGGCATCATGTATCGCCATCCATGTCGAATTTTCTATCTGTATATTGGAACTCCCGTCAAGAATCGCAAGGATTTCATCATTATCTTTGTCTAATGAAGAAGTTTTGAGCCGGCAAGAATGTACCTCTAAATTGCCGCCCCCAGGGCCATTCATATAAAACAGGATAGATTTTGCATTTTCTCCTGAATGTCTGTTCGCAGTGTAGATTTCCGTATTGTTAATATTTATTTTAACATTACAGTTAGCGACTGAAAAACAATAGGTGTTCGTGTCTAGATTAATTGCGTTGAGAATATAGCAGTTATGGAAACTACCGAGGAAAGAAGAATCTATGTTCGTATAGGTTACAGGGGTTGACCCGTCTACACTTCGGATATACAACCCAGAAACGAACGTCGGAGAATCCATTATAGTAAGGCTGCCCCAAAGTTTGCTTCTTCTGTCATCACCACGGATAATGATGTTTTTCTTTCTGACAACAACATTTTCGTAATAATTTCCTGATACTATCCTAACGCTGATTTCTATGCTATCATTTGTGTCGTGAATCCCATCTATATAATCGACGGCACCTTGTATTGTGGAAAAATTCCCTTTCCCTTCAGAGTCAACGATTATTTCCTTTCCCCAGAAAAAATTGGTGACTGAAGCGTTCGGAAATATAAGATTCTTTAAAGAAAGGTTGGAAACAGAAATTCCATTATCATCAAGGGAAAAGTTTTCTGTTCCGTTGGTGAAGATAGCTCTTTCATAATCGTTGGTTCTAGACTGAAGATTTCTAATCGATTCCCTATCTTGCTTTGTGACAAACACGCCTTGTTGCCCAGCAGGCAAAAAAAGACATAGCATTTGGGAAAAGAGATAAAGTATAATCGTTTTACGGTAATTTGTCATGTGATTTCCTCTATAGCTTTGCGTAAAAATATCAAAAAAGGAATAAAACAATGGAATCTGGAGTATTTTTCGAAGAAGAAACAAGTGGTTTCGGCGCGATTTTTGCCGTTTTTGAAGCGGGAGGTCTTTTTGAAAGGAAAGGCTTACGTGGGATCAGCCACCTTGCGGAACACTTGAAATGTAAGAAGGAAAAGGATTTTATGGAAACAATCAACATCTACAACATAGAAACCAACGCTTTTACAGATGATGATTGTGTCTGTTTCTATTGCCGTAGCGGAGATTTAGAAATCGCCAAATTTGCGAAAAATTATGTTTTAGAATGTCTTTCCTATGTCCCGACAGAAAAAGAATTTGAAGAAGAAAAGTCTATCATTTTACAAGAGTATGATTCTTACCTCAATGATTATGCTATCCAGATGGCCACAAGTAGAGAAATTTTCAGGTATGACGGACCTATAGGAAGACGTGAAGATATTGAATCTATTACCTATAAAAAGTTCCAAAAGTTCTACGTGGAACATTTTTCTAAACCGGTATCTGTCATTTTCGCTGGCGGGAAAAACATAAAAAAGGCATATTCTTCCCTCTGTAAAACAATAGAAACTAGTGTCCCTTGTTCAAAGCGAAAAGCTTTGGAAGCGAGATTCACAAATAAGACAATCGTTTCAGAAGTGAAAAGGCAGTCTGATTACCAAATTCTAATTTCTGAAATTAAAAGGAAAGACTGCGGTTTTAGTGAACTTAGTTTGAAATTTTTCGTGAATTTGTTGTCTGATGGGTTCTTTTCTCCTCTTTGGGAAAACATTCGTGAAAAAAAAGGTCTGTGCTATTTCATCGGTTATTCCGTTGACAGCAACAAAGAACTCTTCGTCTACCTTCATACAGAAACCAAACACTGGGAAGATTTTAAAGAAACCTATTTCGATATTTTACTCCGATTTGAAGAATTTGTCACACCTAAAATTTATCAAGACTATTTAATTAAGTTAACGACAAAGCTGCGACACAATAAGATGAGATCTTCATCCTCTGAGTTTATACACAGAAAGTATATCAGTAATCAAAGTCTAATGCGTTCTTTTGACCCCAAATCTAACGAATACAGTTATGAAACGATGAAGAAGGTATCAAAATACCTTCTTAAAAAAGCAAGATTTCAAGAAATTGTGCATCACGGGAAAGAAATAACTTTTTCCACAAACTAAAAAAGATATCTCTTGAATCTATTTTAAGATATGTCTTTCCTAAAAAGCGGAAAGAAATAAGGAAATGAAGGGAATAACCAGAAAGTAATGAGACTCAATATGCAAATCCGTATGCCTCAAGTCCGTCTTATCGGGGAAAACGGAGAAATGATCGGTATTGTAGATAATAAGGTGGCACAGGAAATGGCCATAAACGCCGGTAAAGATTTGGTTGAAATAAACGAAGACCAAAGACCTCCTGTTTGTAGGATTATCGATTACGGAAAATTCTGTTATGAACAGCAAAAACGGGAAAAGGAACAAAAGAAACTGAGCAAGCAGGCGACTATCAAGGAAGTGCAGTTCAGCCCAAATGTAGAAAGCAATGATATCAAGACCAAAACCCGTCAAATCAAGGAATTTCTAAGAGACGGGCATAAGGTAAGAATAACGATGCGTTTCAAGGGAAGGGATCTTCAGCATACTGATTTAGGAAAAAACGTATTTGATACCATTGTCGCAAGCCTACTAGATGTAGCCAAAGCAGAACAGCGTACGGAATTTGACGGCAAAAACATGGCAGTAACAATTGCAGGATTGAAATGACAGAAATATTATCTAAATCGATTGAAAGATTGTTTAAAGCAAAAACCGCCGAAGAATATTCTGGAATACTTACCAATTATGCAATTGGAGTCTGCATGGATTCAGATATTCGTAATGAATGTTTCGCCGTAAACAGAAAAAAAGAGATATCTAAGAACAAAATCATCAAGATTTTAGAATGGGTTTCTTGCGGGAAGACAGGGAGTTCTTCTCTCTTCATGGCGGCTGTCGGTGGAGGGCATTCTCCTAGAGAGTGTTGTTGTGTCGGTGACATCTATGATTTTAACCGCTGTTTAAATCTTGTCCATATGGTTCCAGAATTGAAGGAAGATTTTGAAATCATCCGTGGTTTTTCTGTTTCATGGGATAGGGTTATTTCAAATTGGGAGAAGATTGAAGAGATTTTCCTTGACGAATGCGGCTTGAATTTTTCAAAAGGCAGAAGTACTGTAAAATCATCCAAGTTTTTATCAGAGGTCCTAAATGGAAAAGTGTAAATGGAATGAATATTTTATGGGGATGGCCGAATTGACGGCAAAGAAATCGAAAGATAGGTCTACTAAAGTCGGCTGTGTGATTGTGAATATCTTCAATTCTGTTATCTCTGCGGGTTACAACGGCTTCCCTAGAGGTGTAGATGACGACTTAGAATATCGACACCAAAGACCTTTCAAGCTTTATTGGACGGAACATGCGGAACGCAATGCTATTTATAATGCCGCCCGATATGGAATTCCTACCGACAATTGTTCAATGTATATTTCGGGACACGGGTGGCCGTGTAGTGACTGTGCAAGAGCGATTGCCCAGTCTGGCATTTCCAAGGTCGTGACGATGGAAGGAAAATTTGAAGGGGAAGGCGATTGGGCTGAAAATTGCCGTATCGGTTCGGAAATATTAATCGAAGCTGGAGTAGCACTTATTGGTTTGACTCCTGACTTTCAGGAGATTATACATGTCTAGCGGATATAGTCCATTATGGAAACGGACTTTGATAAAAACCTTGCCATTCCTGTTTAAAAAATGTAGGGCAGGCAACTATCATTGGTTTTGGGATCGTCTCTGTTTTTGTGGGAGACATGAATGTTGCGGTAGTTGGCACGGTGGCATTTATGACATAAAGACCGGGAAAGAATATCCGCCATGTGAATGTTGTGACCCGTATAATATTCGGACTCAATACATTAACAGATTGGAACAAAATAGTGAATTTCTTCGAGAAGAAACTGGACGAAATTGTTCTTATTTTGGACGTATTTGAAAACTTATAGGAAAGAAAGGGAAAACAAATGGTTGAAAATATTGTTAGAATAACATGTGAAAATTGCGGAAAGGTAATTGAAGTAAAGGGAGTTATCGGAGACCCTTCATATTTCTATCTGAGCAACTGTCAGGACATTGAAAATCAAGATTTTCAATTTTGTTCATTAAACTGTGTCAGAGATTGGGTAGAAAAGGAAATTCAAAATACGAATAAAAAACAAGAACCTTTTTAAAAAACAACGCTTATCTATGTGTCGCGCCCACGCGTGGGCGCATGAATTGAAACCTAAAAGGGAAACACCGCGAACACTGTCTATGTTTCAGGTGTGGAAAATTTAGCCTAGGGACAAAAGAAAATTGTAAGAAAGCCAAGGAACTTTATGAGTTGTGCGTCAAGAATAATATGACGACTCCTGTTTTTGAATGTCCTGATTTTAAGGATGAAAATGACTGAACAAAATTATATCTGGGACCCGGAACATAAGAAAAATCCAGGAAGCGGCTTCTTCAAGACAGATAAGGGCTGGTCTAATAAAAAGACAGCACCCAAATCGGGTATGGATGAAGAAATAAAAAAGGCTTTAAATTCTGATCCTGTGGCTTTCAGAAGGCTTAATAAAACACACCAGATAGCGTTAATCAGACATCATGACGGAACTATAAAGTCAGCGATTTCTATGCGTGAAAACTTTATAAAGAAATATGGAGTTCACTGGTTTAAAATAATTTCTCCTATAGAAAAAAACAGATGGGCTGTTTCTAATATGATAATGAACAGTTCTATTGTTTGGGCAAGACGTACTATCGGTGGAGATAGATGGTGGAATCTTCCTTGCGTAAGAGAAGAACGAGCGAAGCATCAGAATGAAATTCCAACCAAGTATAAAAACACGGAAGAAAGAAAAGAACTTCAAAGTCAGATCGCCAAAAAGCTTTATAACAAAGGATCTTCCAAAAAAGAAAGAAAATTATTTATTGTTATGGGGCTTCCAGGTGCAGGTAAAAGCAAGGTGGTCGTGAATAGGATTATAGAAGAAAGAGGAGCCTTAGCGGTGGATGCTGATATGGCGAAAGAATTTCTTCCTGAATTTAATGGTGGTTCTGGCGCTGGTATCGTACATGCGGAAAGTGCTGAAATCGCGGAAAAACGTATTTTACCCATGTGTCGTAGCCAAGGAGACAATATCGTTTTCCCGACAGTCGGTAAAAACCAAGACAAGCTGAAATTTCTAATCCAAGATTGGAAAAATCACGGATATGAAGTAAATCTGTCTCTCGTGGATATAGATATTGACAGTAGTATAGAACGATCTCTGACAAGATGGGTACAGACAGGAAGATTTGTTGATCCTGCATATATTACAGAACATGTCGGGGAAAGACCCGTCAATAATTTCCACGCCTTAAAATCATATTGTGATAATTTTGAATATTGGAATAATGAAGTTCCCATAGGGGAAAAACCGATTCTTGTTGAAAAAGGTAAAAAAATGGCAAACAATCATTCTTCCTTGACAAAGAAAGCCGATAATGCTAAGGTTTTTAATATGAAAGCAGAAAACTGTCCAGTAGAAGAACTAGATGAAACCCAAATTTATAACATCTTTATTTTGATTAATAAGGCTGAAAAGATAAAGGGAAGGAATCTAACCTTCCATGAAATAAATGCAATCGCAAACAAAATGCCCGACAATAAAACCTGAAATCGTCATTTTTGAATCGAATATTAGTGGGAGGGAGTTCCTTGCGATGCACAAATGGTGTGCGATAACAGGTACTCCTTTCCGTCTTTCAAAGGATGGCAGAGGATTTGATATCAATAAAAATCTTTTCATCGGAACCACTGATTTCATAGAGTCTGTTTTGGGCCTCCATTTTGAACCAGATTACTATCCTCCTTGGGCATCGGTTCTCGTTTCAAGAAGAATCAAAAAAACGATTAGAGTTCCCGGAAGAGAGTGTTTCGTCAAACCTGCTGATAAATACAAGACTTTCACTGGGTTCGTAAAAGAAAAAGGAAAGCTTATAAAAGAATGCCTTGCTGATGAATATTGGATTTCCGATATTGTTTCCTTTCAACAGGAATGGAGATACTACGTTGCGAAAGGGAATATCCTTGAAACAGGATGGTATCAAGGAGAAGATGAAGAAGAACCTGCACCTAAACTTGAAATAGATATCCCACAAGACGTGTACGGGGCTCTTGATATCGGAAGATTATCTAACGGGAATTTAGAACTTGTTGAATTCCATCATCCCTATAGCATTGGATGGTACGGTAGAAATGATAATGCCTATGCGGAATTTCTTATCAAAGGTTGGGAAAATCTTTTGACGCTCTTGACAGATTAGAGGATATGTGTTATTGTATTGTCATCGAAAGCAAGAAAGGATTTAAGAATGAAAAACATGACCGAAGTCGTCGGAATTTCCGTCCCGGAAATCACTGTGTACAAAGACGGTGAAGATATTCTTATTCTTCACAAAAATCAGAATTCCCTTTTGAAGTTCACCTTGCCAGCCGGTTTCGATCCGTTGATGAGTGAAATCAGTTCAGCCGTAAATCGTGCGGTTAAAGATTTGAATTGGGACAAGGATTTTGATTACGTCTTTACACTCCGGGCATATCGTGATGCCGTCATGAATATCCCTTCTTATCTGATTGGAGAATGATGGCGCGCCCACGCGTGGGCGCGCGAATTGAAACAATTTAAACAATTGAAACAAAGGACTAGTAATAATGGCTAAACGTTGGTGGACAGCAGATCCTCATTACAATAACCCGAACATTTCGCTATATTGCCATAGGGCTTGGGTTAAACCGTGTCACCTGACACCGCAAGGGCAATGGGTTAGTCAAGAAGCTGCCCTTGAAGTCGCTGAAGCCAATAACAGGACTATTCTAAACAACCATAACAACCGGGTCAAACCTGAAGATACTACCATTTGTGTAGGAGATGTCGCTTGCAAGGGAAATGAAAAGGGTGTTGCAGGTTTGAAATGTAAGCCTGTTGATATCGTTGCTATGCACAATGGTAATTATATCGTGATCGAAGGCAACCATGATTGTCTTTCAAAGGAAACGCGAATTTTAACTAGAGATTACGGATACCTTCATTATAATGAGATTAAGGTGGGGATGATCATCCCCACCCTGAACCTTGACACGAAAATTGTTGAATATTTTCCGATTAACGATTTGGTGATAAATCAGGCGACAGAACTTTGCGCATTTAAAACGAAATCAAGTGAAGGCCAGTTTACACCAAGACACGAAATGGTTGTAAGGTCTTATACTAAAACACGAAATGGTAATTTCGGCTACAAAAAAGTTTTAGCGAAAGAACTTTGGAACAGGAAATCACATTTCGTTTTACCGTCATCTTCTCCGTCTGGAAACGAGGACTATCCCATCAGTGATGATCTTTTGAAACTTTTAGGATGGATATTTACTGACGGAAGTATTCGTAACCGAAGAATCTCTATATATCAATCCAAAAGCATTTATGTTCAAGAAATAACCAAACTTCTTTCTTCTTTGAAGCTTTCTTTTAGAGAGACTGTCAGAAAGAGAGACATAGTGTCGGTTTGTGGGAAACCCCTAAAAAAAGAACCATTGGACAGTCATGAATTCCATATGGATCGGGAATGTTCACAAAAAATATTGTCTATCTTGGGAATTCAGTCTAGAACAGAAATCCCAAAATGGTTACATTCGTGTTCTGATAGACAAATTTCTATTCTGATTCACACTATGAATTGCGGAAATGGAACTCATAACAAGTCTGGAACATTGACCATCTGGGGAAATCCTGATTTCCTCTATAAAATAATGGGAATTTGTGTTACTCACGGATTAGATTCCAATGTGATTATCGCGAATGGAAGAGGTCATTATTTGAGTGTTCATAAGAAATGCTCTTCTCGTGTTATTCTTCCACAGAACAGATCAATTGTTCCGATTAAAAAAGATGTCGTTTGGTGTGTAAACGTAAAGAATCATACGATTTTTACAGAATTGAACGGTAAGACAATTATTACCGGAAACTGTAACAACGGCGTTAAGACAGTCGCCGAATATATGACTATTTCCATCGGTCATTACCATGCCGGTGTTCAGCACGTTCCGCTTCTTGATGAAAAGGTCTATAACGATTATATGGCTTTGTCTCCAGAACAAAAGGAAAAGTCTGGTTTCAAGAATAATATGAGTTCGGCCATGCGGGATTTCTGTTTCAGGCATGCGAAATATTGCCGTGAGAATCTTGACTTCATCATTTGCGGACACGTTCATAATAAATGGAAGGTAAAAAAAATCGCAGGCATCTGGCATATTAATGTCGGAGTAGACGTTTGCCGTTATATGCCGATTGATGATCAAGAAGTTTTGACCATTTACGATAAGACCATTCGAGAACAGGGAAACGGTCACGCCTGATAAAAAGACTTTCTCCATATCAGATGGAGAAGATGTGAAAGTAAAAAAAGAAAGAGGTAAAAATGAAAAGTGCTATGGTAGGTTGTTTGACGATGTTGGTGATTCTGTTTGTAGTTTCTTTTGTGTGTATCGCGCCGATTTTGGTGACATATAACGGATTGCAAGTGATGGATGAACGGTGCAATGAAAGTTGGGCTGAAATCGATAACCAACTTGAACGCAAGGATAAGCTGATTCCGAATCTCGTTGCTACTGTTAAAGGTTATGCGAAACATGAAAGCAAAGTGATGGAAGATATCGCAACGGCAAGGTCACAGCTTCTCAATGCCAAGACGGCTGGAGAAAAATATGAGGCAAATGACGGACTTAGCAAGGCGCTGGGACGACTTATGATGCTTACGGAAAACTATCCCGATCTTAAGGCGGATAAGCAATTTATTCAGCTTCAAGATCAACTGGAAGGTTGTGAAAATCGGATTACTGTTGCCCGTATGGATTACAACAAGACGGCAAAGATTTTGAATACGAAAATCCGCACATTCCCTACAAGTCTAATTGTCGGGATTGCAAAAGTCGAAAAGCGTCAGTATTTTGAAGCCAGTGATAAGGTTCGTCAAAATAGTGTCAGTGTTAGTTTTGAATAAAGTATTATAGAAAGGTAAATGAAATGAAGAAAATATTAGTTCTGCTTTGTTTGTGCTTGGCTGGTTTCGGTTTCGGGATGGAATACAACGGTTGTTTTGATGATGCGAATCTGTTGAAACCAGAAACTGTTACAGCAATCCGAGAAGTCGGGAAAAGGCTGTATGACAACGGGAAAGTTGAATTTACAGTCAAAATCGTAAAAGATTGTAACGACACGCTCTTAGACGGAAGGGAATTTTTTAACACTACGGGTATCGGCGACAAGGAAAAGAATAACGGATTGCTTTTGTTTGTCAATGCAAAGAACTTCAAAATCAACAAGCTTAATAAAATCAGGTTTCTTGTGGGCTATGGCTTGGAAGGAATGTTCACAGATTCGAAGTGTGGAAGAATCCTTGACCTCGGTTTGTCAAAAAGCGGAATTGATGAAAAGATTCTTGAAATTGTAAATCAGGTAGATTCTGAATTTAAGAGTCTTGGAGACTCACCAATTCCTTCTCGGGAAAAGGGGAAATTAGACAAGATCATCGGAAGCATTGGACTCGTTCTCATTATACTTTTCCTTATTGTCGTTGTTATTTTCATCTTTTCAACAGACGTAGGCGGTAATGATATCGGAGGTTCCTATGGTGGCGGCGACGGTGGATTTAGCGGTGGTGGATTTAGCGGTGGTTTCGGCGGTGGAAGCTGTGGAGGCGGTGGAGCCGGAAGGTAAGGAATTGACAAGGAATTGATATGAATGTAAACAAATGTCTCGAAAATATCGGCAAAACGCTGACTATGATTGTTACAGGGTTCGTTGTCTTGTTGGGTTGCATGTCTGTTGACAAGAAATTGGCCGAGAAAGACGTTTCGGAAATCCGTGAATTGGCAAAGCAGGCGGTGGAAGACTGGAACACAAACAGTCTTCCGGACTATAAATGTTTGGCCATGCAGTCTTCGGTTGTCCTTAAGATCATCGAATTGAAGCCAGTGTATGAGAGTGGTTATACTTTCATGATTTCGGGATACGAATTGGCAGAGGCCTTTATTTATAAGAACTGCAAATCGGAAACCGACAGGAATAAAATCAAGCTTATGACGGCTATGATGTTTATTCAGATAGATTCCATTATCTTGACAAAAAAAATAAAAGGAAGTCGCCATGCAGGGTTGGTTATTGATGCCTATTGTGCTGCCGTCCTTTCTGAAATTGAGAAACTGTCATGCCTCTAAAAATTCACGTTATTGAAGATACTGTCGGAACAATCCTATATGGCAACAGGGGAAGAGAAATAAAGGTTCCAAGCGGTGAATATGTCGTATACGGCATACAAGACTTCGGATATAGAATTCACATCTATGAAAACGGAGAAATGAAAGATGTATTTGTGCGGGGTAATTTCTATTGCCGTGAAATTAGGTAAGATATGAAGATAATTTTTGTTGTGGGTTTGCCTGGTAGTGGGAAAACATATTTTGCAAAGTCTCTTGGCGGCGTTCTTGCTGACGATCCACAGGGATTGGACGATTTTCCAAAAGGAAAAGTTGATCTTCTTGTTATTGCAGATCCTATGCTTTGCGTTTTAAAGACAAGGGAAGAAGGGGAAAAAGTTCTGAGAGGAATGTATGGGGATTTCGAAAAAGAATACGTATTCTTTGAAAACGATCCTGAACAATGCCTTTTGAATTCCAAGAGGAGGATCGGGAAACCAGTAGAAGACAGCATTTATTGGTTGACAAAAATGTATCATATACCTGAAGGTGTCATCCCGATCAAATGTTGGCAGGGAAACTAAAAGCGGAGCAGAAAAGTGATAAGGCAGGTTTCGAATATGGATTTAAATTCAAAAACCATACTTGACAGAAATCGGCCATTTTGGTAATATCCTTTCAACGAATTGAGAAAGGGTATATTATGAAGACATATCACTTCCAAATGTATTATTTCCATACCGCTATCCTGATGGGAATAATCATTTCTATCATTACAAAAACGGATTTTTACATTGCTTTTTCAGCATTGATTCATGCCTGTTATTACAAGAAATAAGGAAATATATGAAGACACTTCTTTTCACAATTGATCCACAGAATGATTTCGTTTTTGAAAACGGAATGCTTCCTGTACCGAATGCCAAACAGGATATGGCAAGGATTATCAACTTCCTGAATACTCGCGGGCAAGAGATTGATGATATCTTAATCAGTCTTGACGCCCATAGCTGCATTCATGTCGGTCATCCGAATTTCTGGGAAATGAAGGACGGAAGTGAAGTAAATCCGTTTACGTTAGTAGACGCGGAGATGCTAAAAAAAATCAAACCCCGCTTTTGTGAAGCCTATGTCAAGGCAGACATTAAGAAGAACGGACCGGTTATGATTTGGCCGGAACATTGTATTAAAGGAGACTTTGGTTTCTGCGTGTATACTCCGTTAATGACCGCCATAGACGAATGGCAAATCAAGCATGGGAAACCTGTCACGTTTGTGGAAAAGGGTATGGATATCAGGTTTGAAATGCACAGTGCCTTTAGCAGGGGTAAAAATCTTGATGTTTTGAAATTCATTTCCACCTATGATAGGGTTTTGGTTTGCGGAGAAGCGCTTACGCATTGCGTCAAGCAAACAGTAGATGATATGGTTAAATTCTTCGGGGTACTTGACAAAACACAAATTATCGTGTTTAATGATTGCACAAGTCCAATCATCGGCTTTGATATCAGCGACTGGATTAAAGAAATGAAAGACAAGGGTGTTGTTTTCACTGAAAGCTATAACTTTAAAGGATGAAAAGTATGAATAGACAGGATTTTTACAAGGCGACGATGGCGAATGTTTATCGGCGTCAATTCGGAGTCAGGAAGCATACCTGTACTTTCGGTTTCAAAAGTCGCGGGAATCAGAAACTCGGTTGTCTTGCCAATCTTTTCCCTACAGGCCCGCAGCTTCCGCCGATGACCTGTACGAAAGCACAGGCAGAATATCTCAAAGGCAAAGGAATTGCTGATGCCGATTCCTTTATGAACCTTTCAGAATGTAATGTCGTTTGTCGGGACAAGGATGGGGATCTTGAATATCGCGTCAGCGGTTTCGTGGAAGACGCGACTTGGTTTGAAATCGACAGCCTTTCCAAGATTCAGGAGGCTTGGTCGGATCGTAACGGCTGGACGAATGATAAGGATATCCTTGTTGACGGCATGAAGCGCCTTGAAAAGAAGGTCGGGCTCTACAATACTCTTCCGAAACAAGGTATCGGATTTATCGAGATGGGAACACGAAGGGCTTTCAGCAAGGCTTGGCACACCGTCGTTACCGATTACCTTGCGAAGAATCTAAATGCTTTTGTCGGGACAAGCAATATCGGCTTGGCTATTGAACGTGGTTATCCCTGTATCGGGACAATGGCACATGAGATCGAAGAAGCAGGACAGGTTCTTAGCCCCGACATTACCAAGACTCAGGAATTCATTCTTCGGGCTTGGGCAAACGAATATAAGGGCAAATACGGAATCGCCTTGACGGATTGCCTCGGTATTGATTGCTTTCTTCGTGAATTCGACGAAGAACTTTCCAACCTGTATACAGGTGTCAGGCATGATAGCGGCGATCCTTTCACTTGGGGAAACAAGATGCTTGCGCATTACGAAAATATGGGCATCAATCCCCGTACGAAGGATGTCTGTTTCAGCAACAGCCTGAATCCGGAGATGGTCTTCAAGCTTGTGGATGCATTCTATGGCAAGTTCCGGAACATCTATTTCGGAATCGGAACTGACTTTACCTATGATCTGGTTGTCAAGGGGTTGAACATCGTTATGAAGATGCTTGAATTCGACGGTCTTCCTGTTGCGAAAATCAGTGATGACGCAGGCAAAGGCATGTGCGAAAATCAGTCTTATGTCAATTGGTTAAAGGCAAAGAACTGGATTACCCTGTGATTGATGAAATAAAATTCCTAGAAAAGATAGACCTTCTGAACAGTAATAGGGAAGGGTTAGGCCATAAAGGGATTGAATCTCTTATTACTGAAGAAAAATCGCGTTGCGGAAGCTGTGCCCATTTTAAGCGTCTCAAATGGCATGAGTCTGTCGTAAAAGGCGGTGGATACCAGCTTGGAGGACTGTGTCCTGTTCTTCAGATGGTCTTACAGGGTGAAAATTCTTATATTCTGAATAATGACAATGGGATTTATGTCATGCAAAGCTTCGGGTGTATATATTGGAAACAAAAATGAAGTGTATGTTTTGCGAAAGAGAAGTCCAAGAAAAACTGATTCAATACCATCATCTTATCCCGAAATCAAAGGACGGTAAGGATACTATTCCTTCTTGTCCTAGCTGCCATAATTTTATCCACAAGACTTGGACTAATAACCAACTTCGGGATATCTATAATTCTATTGAAAGTATCAGGTCAACAGAAGACTATCAACGATTTGTCAAATGGCTTATAAAACAGCCGGTTGAAAAACTTTTTAAGACCGACAGAAAAACGGGGCGGGATAAAAACCCTTACCGTTAAAACGGAACAAAGGGTAAGATACATTTATGGACTCAGCACAGAATAAGTATTCAGTTATCACAAGGGAAATCTGAAACGTTTTAAACAGATGTCGCGCCCCGCGTGGGCGCGTGAATTGAAACATTATAAGGGCTTTGGAAATCTTGGCCGACAAAGAGGAAAACCTGATTTTCGACCAAGCTGACATCAGCGTTCTTCCAGTACTTCTGCATTGCGCGACTGTTTTCCCAATATCCGTCACTCAGTTGCCCGAAGACACTGGACAAAACCCTGTATTCGACTTCGCCGACGAGACCCGTATCAATCTTTCTCATTTCAAATTCCTTTGTAAAGGTTTTCCGCGTTCATCAATACAGGTAAGATACCACTACTTGTCAGAATTGTCAACAGTGTCAATAAAAGTTTTTTCAGAAAGGTCTTCTGAAATCCTTTTATCTGAATCTCTTTTTTCCCTAGCCTTAAAAGGAGGAATGCTATTTTCCCACCAATTCAGAAGATGCTTTCCGAAACTGCGGTTAAGCTTCCCAATGAAATTTTTATGTTTCCGTCTTCCTAAAGGTTGCATTAGTTTTCCCAGAGATATCCGACGCTCTCCTTGATGACATACATGGCGGATTTGATGATTTGCTTTTGTCCGTGATTCGCCTTTTTCATAGCGGTGTCAAAATCGAACCAATCAACATTGTCGATTTCAGGGACATCGACAATCTTACCGCAATAATTCATTTCGAAAGTATTGCTCTTGAAAGTTTTGGCATCATAATCTCCGCTTCCGATAAAAGCATTGACAATCTTCGTGTGATGAACCTTGAAAGTTCCAAGAAGCTGAAGATTCGCAGGGGCGACAAAACCAGTCTCTTCATTGAATTCGCGCCTTGCGCATATTTCTGCGTCTTCCCCCTTGTTTATCCCTCCTTTAGGGATACTCCATGAATTTTCATCAATATCCGTATAATACGGACCTCCAGGATGGGCTAGTAAAAATTCCGGCTTAAATTCCTGGTTCAAACGATAAACCAAAACACCTGCGCTAAGTTGCATAACGAAACCCTTTCTTTTATACCGACCATCTTAGCAAAAGTGCCGTTATCTGTCAAGTTTCCTTGGAATATTTTTATCTACAGTTCAACGGCAGAAAGAATATCATTGCTTCCCTTCTTTTCAAGGTATCTGACACCGCTGACAGTGTTTCTCAAAACACCGATAATAGACATGTCTGATCCAATCAGCTTATATAGACCCTGATTCGGCAAATCACAAACCTGAACGAATTTGTAATAAAATCCAACGGCATTCTTGACGATTTCCGGGAATTTTGAATCTTCAACAACTTTCATCAAGGTGTCAGCAAAGGCTTTAAGACCTTCCACCGAATCGATGTGATAACAGGTGATGCCAAACCCCATACGGGTTTCTGGACTCGGACAACCACAGTCCCCGTCAACCCTTACTTCTTTCCCGAAATTCAAATGAAGAGGAAGGGCATATTCAAGAGGAAGACCATATTTACTTGTACAAACCCAGTAATTCCAAGCTCTTCGGAATTCCCATAGGTTCCAAAATGCAATGACTTTCGTTTTAACTTCTGAATTTTCTGTCAAGTTTAGAACAAAGTCATCTCCATATTTATCACAAGGAGGAATCCCTGCGAATGACAATTCTTCACGAAGAGCATCATCGGTAGAAGGGTTGTAGGTGCGGCTTGCCAGATTCTTTAATCTCATATCATTTCCTTTTCTTTTCTGTTATACACCAATAACATCAAATCCTGTTTTTCCGACATAGTTCGGATAATATTCCTTTGTTTCTTCTATCGAACGGATGAATGTCAACAGAAAAAAGTCTTTATCCTTGTCAAGTTCTTTCTGAATGCTATCAACCAAAACGGTTACCTCTTCCTTGTCTCCTTCAAACCCATAGAAGTTAACGAAATATTCATTGCTTTCAGACCATTCAATCCTGATATAAACATCTGGATATCTTGAAGAAAGCTTCTTCCCGAGAGTCGAAACAAAGAAGGTTTCACGAATGCGTAACAAAGACTGGTTTATGGCTTTCTTTAGATTTTCGTCCACATCAAAGCCATATTCTTTACAGGCATAAACCAGTCTCTGATATTCAGAAATTAAAGGAAGAAATTCGCTTAACCGAAAGCTCTGCGAAAATCTGTTTTTAGCATTCACTATAATTTCGACAGACGGATCTTCTTTTTGGAAAAATTCCGCTTGGTACAAAAAACATCTCCAGTCAATCATTTTCAATTTCTCCTACAGCATTGCGAGGAATTCATCTTCTGAAATCGTGGGGATTCCCAACTTCTGTGCCTTTGTAAGTTTGCTTCCTGCGTCTTTATTTTTCTACAAATAGGACAATTACCAAACCCTTTACTTCTCGAACTCGGAGAAGCCGCCCATTCGTGTCCTAATAAACATTTCCACCAAATTTTTTATTACTACTTTTAGTAACTTCTGTAGGCTTTAGTACGTTTTTGGTGAAGTCCCATTCTTCTGCGATTTGTGGGAAATTGTACTGAAAACTATTTCCTTCGTAAACCCTTTTCCCTGAACAGAAAGGACAGCCTCTTCCATTACTACGAAGAGAAATTTTACAAAGATAAGAATGCCCACGAGAACACGTCCACCAAACTTCGTGATCGCTACCAAAAGAAAAATTCTGTGGCAATATTCCCTGATTTTTAATGAAATCCCATTCATTAATTAGTAGTGGTCTTTGAACAATTAATGACCTTTTCGGATTACAAGTTTCAGAAATTAGTTTTAAATATTCTGTTTCATTTGTAAAGCATTTTTCTTTTTCATATGGATTGGTTGTCTCTGAAATTTTTGATATCATATAAAACAAATCGAATATAGCACGGAAATCATCAGTGTTATAATTAAACAGAATGTCGTATTCAGAAATTTTGCACAATGGTAGTTCTCTTAATCTAATAACGTAGATGTTTTTTGATTCTAGTTTTGAATTCTTCTCACGATCTTTTACTTCTTTGTTTTTATGCCAATAACTACCGTCAACTTCAATAGCTATGTTCAGGCTTGGCAAATAAATATCCATTTCTGTTTTGTAGGTTCTATTTTGTCTTTCAGCATCTTTATAAAACCTTTTCAGTTCAGAAAATACCCTCATTTCAAACTTTGAACTTCCTTTATAACAAAACGGGCATCCACGCCCACGACTACGGTTGCCAATAGTAGATTTAAAACTATGCCCATGTTTGCATTTCCACCAAAAAGAATGGTCAGATCCCGAAGTATATAGAGATAAATCAGCATCTGGATGTTTTTCTAAATCTATTTCTTCTGATATCTTAGGGAACATGACCTTAAAATTATTATTTGCGCTTGCCCTTTGTCCAGCGCAATATGGGCATCCTTGTTTTAAACTAGTCCGATTATTTATCGTGGATTCATAAGAATGCCCCTTTTTGCATAGCCACCAAACCTTTTTGTTAGAATATGGAAAATAATTTTCTGGGTTTTCATCGTTTCTGACGAAATCCCATTCTGTGGCTATTTCTGTAAATTTATTTTTAAGGTTGTTTTTCTCTGAAATTCTTTTATTATTACAAAATGGGCATCTAGATGATTGATGATAAGCATTGCATATCGCTCTTTCCCAAGAATGTCCGTTTTCACATATCCACCACGCTTTCACATGAGAATTGCAAGATAAATTTTCAGGGTTTAATTTTTCATTTTTAGAAAAATCCCAATACTTAAATATCTCACTATTCTCTATAATTTTCATTTCAAATCATATCCATAAATTCATCTTCATTTATCATTTTTATATTTAATTTTGTTGCCAAGTCTTTCTTTTTGCCAGCGTCTTCCCCGACAATCAGATAATCCAAACCCTTACTAACGCTTCCCTTAAGGTTTCCTCCGTTAGATTCAACCAAACCTTCAAAAAACTTACGTGGCTTAGAAAGGGTTCCGGTAAACAGGAAGGATTTTCCTTCTAGCTTATTACCAGAAGCCTTCTTTTCAACAATCCCGATCATTTCAGAAAGTTCAAGAAATTCATGTCCACGGGTCTTGATGGATTTCATAATCGATTCGGCTGTAGTAGGACCGATATCATCAAGGCAGATTAACTTGTCATAACTACAATCAGAAACAAAATTCTGAACGGTTTTGAAGACGTTAGCAAGCATCTTGGATGTTCCCTTTCCGACGTTGGGAATTGCAAGACTTTCAATGAAGGTCGCAATATCCAAATTCTTGACGGTATCCAAGGCTTCTCGAACAATCTGCGCTTCCCTAGCATTACTGTCAGGATTTCCGAATGCCTTTGCAATTCGGGCGACGGTGAGGTCTTTAGAAATCAAAGTCTTGATTGAAGCAACGGCCTTCGAATCGATAAGAGCCTTGATAGTCTGTTCTCCAACATTCAGACAGTTGACAGTGGAAATAAAGTGCAAAAGTTTGCTTTCCAAACGGGCTTGACAATCTACGTTGTCACACCACAGGTTAACACCGTCATAACGAAGCGGCATCCCACAGCAAGGACAATCAGGGAGGCTTGTAATCGATTTGAAGACAGGCTTGATGATCTTATCCTTGTCGATAAAAGGGATAACGTCATTCGCCTTCTTGACGGTAATAACAGCGCCTTCAAAAAGTCCGTTGTTCACCACGTTGGCCCAGTTGTGAAGGGTAGGACCCTGAAGTGTGCTTCCGTCGATTTCAACGGGATCGATATCGGCAACGGGAGTAACCTTGCCCGTCTTCCCAACCTGAAGCCTATAGCCACGGATAGTAGTAGTTGCAGAAGGACTTTCAAACTTATATGCAATTTTGCCGTTAGGGTGGTGCATATTATTGCTCCAGCCAGCATTGTTCTGATCTTTCAGACTGTCGAGAACCAAAACTGCCCCATCGGTCTGGAAATCAAGATTGGGGCGCATCTTTTCAAATTTCTTCAAAGCCGTTTCCAAAGCACCTTCGACACTGGTATCCACACGGAAGGCCAAGCCTGAATCGAAACCAAACTCTTTGATCTCTTGCATGACTTGGGAAAACGTCTCCATCATAAGATTCTGATAGGCATCAACAATGTCATAGCAGAAGAAGCTAAGTCCACGGCTTGCTGTAACGGCCGGATCATCATTTTTCAAAGAACCGCTGGCGGCGTTGCGGGGATTCTTAAACCCGGCACCCTTGTTATTCAGTTCTTTGAAGACGTTGACGGGCATAATGACTTCCCCACGAAATTCCGCGTCCAACAAAGATCCTTTGTTCTTGGGGAGATTGGAAATCACACGGACGTTTGCGGTGACATCCTTGCCCGTAGAATTATGAACAAGAATTCCGTTCGCAAAAAAAGTATGGGTATTCTCGATTTCTATGTCAAAGCGATTTGAAATCGCATTTATACGTTTGATACACTTAACTGTCGCTTCCTTTAACATATGAATCCTCTGTTTTGTTGTTTTTAATACAGTTTTGAACTCGTGAACAAATGCATAGATTTTCAAGTTCGGCGATTTCTTCTGGTGGTATATTGTTCATAAACCCATAAAAAATGGATATCTTATGATCAACTGTTGGCTGAAGTTTGTTTTTTGTTAATGGTAAAGAAGGATTTTCTTTTCTAAATTCTTCATTTGTAATAAGCTTTTTTCTTGTATAATAACAAAGGCCATCCCACTCAGAAAACAAAACCTTCCTTTTCTGACGAGTTATTGACATTACTTTACGATGATATTTTTCCCATTCCGAAAGAAGATCTACAGGGACCCAAATCCCATTATTCTCGTTCTTCCTACGAATATCATCAATAATTTCCTTTGTGTTTCTTTTATTTTGAATTTTTGATATCACTTCTGGGATCTGAAAAGGGTTCTTATACCCATATTTCGAGAAAACGCCATTTTCTATTTTCTCTTTTCTTATCATTTTTTCTTCAGGGTTCAATCTATCCCAAGACCTTTTCAAAGAAATTCTAGCAGCCTCTTTTGATTTTTCCGTTGATAAAACCAAATCTTTTCTTTGAAATTGATTCCTTACACCATATCGCTTTAAATTTGTCTTTTCTACCTTTTCATAAATTTCATGAGATTTTTTATTTCTCTTTTCTTGGATAATGTCTTTTACTCTTTGTGTTTGAAACGGATTTTCTACTCCGTATTTTTTCTTAAATAATTCTTTGTTCTTTTGGTTTTGTTCTCTAATTGATTCTGCGACGGGCCTCTGGTTGATACCATAAAATTTCAACATTCGCTTAAGGGAACGGATATCCGCTCCTGTTGTTCTTGAAATCGATCTTAGAGATATATGTTTAACGACATATTCGCTAACAAAAAAAGCCTTATTAATTTTATATTTTGCTTCATACCACAAAACAAATCTTTCTTCTATATTTGAAGGTCCTTTTTTACAGGAGCGTAGATGAAGACACAATCTTCCAACATATCCACAGAATATACATTGACACATTTTACCCCTACCTATTTATCCGTTACCTCGTGCTACTACTAGGAATGGGAATAAAATTAAATATCAATTAGCACCTTGTCTCCAGTTTTTATTCTTTCCGTTGTTGTGAAAGTTCCGTCGATAAATATTTGATGTTCTCCAGTAGTGACAAGTTCCTTTTCTTTACCGTCTTCATCAATAACAGTAATAAGATACCAATTACCATTATTAACCTTTATAGAAGATGATATAATGTTACAATATTCTATAGCACCTGTTTCTTTGTTATATGACTTCACCTTTCCTCTGACTTTTTTTTCACAGATCTTGCCTATCGGTAGTTTCCTACCGTCTTCAAATTCTATTTGTGAAGAATATTCTAGACATCCGTTTCCACGGGTCGCCGCGAGTTCAAGGTTCCCGTTCTTGTAACGGATGCCGCAGCTCAATCCGTCATACTTGGGAAGAAGCCAGACGATAGGAGAACTTACGGCATACTTTTTGACCCAAGCGTTAAGGTCTTCGATTTTCTTGACCTTGGCAAGGCTCGCCATACGTGACTTATGAATTACATCTCCATCTGAATTGACGCTTCCGACTTCCTGAATACAGGCGTTGTCAGGATCGATTTCCGCGATGGCTTCGACAATACCATCAAATTCGGCATCACTGATCATCTCTTCGTCGCGAAGCCAAGATGGGGGATTTTTTACTGTACCGTTATAATAGAGTTCACGATGGTAGTTCAGGCGTTCGACAAGTTTCTGCAATTTTTCGTTCATTCTTTTTCCCTTTTACTTTTTTGAAGATGTGTAAGCGTTGCCTTGGAAGTTTTTGTCATTAAATCCACAAAAGACTTTGAAAAATCAGGCTTCCGGATATTTAATTCTTGCTTCTTCAAGATCAATTTCCGGGATAGGTTTCCAAACCTTTTCCCCTTCCACAAGCATCAAAGATGTCTTTCTGGGATCGTTGTCAGTGACAAGACCCGTATGAAAAGTCTGTCCGAACATCTTACCAGAATTCTTATAATGCTTTTTCATGTTGAAGACATTAACACCTTCGCGTGATTTTGTCAACTAGGATTCAAAAGATTTCTTTGCGTCTTCGCAAACCTTTTTCGCCCGTGAAAGAACCGAATTGATGGAATGGATGGTTTCCTTATCCGGATGATTAATGGCCTTCCGAGATAGAAACGTTACAAGTGCCAAAAGGTGTCTTGTCTCTTCCAATGATTTAAGAAGTTCATTGTTGATATCCTGTTTGCAAATAATTCCATTCTTGGATTCGTAAGCCCGAACAGCAGGACAATCACGAATATCTGTAATGTGAATAGGAGGATAGAACATTCCCTTAATTTCTTCAAGGTTCAGATGAAGCAGGCTCCCTGCATCTGTGCAGATGGTATAAATAGGCTGTTCCTCTCCGTCATTAGATAACATCACGGCATTCCCAATCTGTCTACCATTACGGGTAGCAAGCATGGCTCCGATTTTCGTATAATCTCCGTCAGCATATCCTTTAGCACAAGTAGGCAAATTTACGCAAGAAATTTCAGTTTCCATATTACTCCTATTTCAACATTGACCATTGTTCGCGGAAGTCCTTACAAGTCCCTCTCCAAACACAAACGAACCCTCGTTTGCAGAAGTCTTCAGGACTTATCATCGTAACCCAATCATCAAGTTTTTCCGTGCTTGCTGATTCTATTTTCATGACGGTTCCATTATCGTGCTTGTATTTGGAACCCAATACCATTTCAGTTGTTGACATATCAGATGCCCTTAAAAATAATCGGAGGATGCATGATGATACTTAGCATCTTCTGGAATTCCAAACGCTTCTCTTCTTTCTCAATTTCCTTTTTCCGGTCTTCTTCTGAAAGTCCGGCCCACCATTCCTGAGCCTTTCGCTTAGAATCTTCTTCCCTCTGCTTGCGAAGGGCTTCCTCGTTAGCCGTGCGAAGGATTGCCTGCTCCTTGCGCTCTTCAAATTTTCCTCGTTTATGCTGTCCCATATTCTTTTCCTTTATTCTGACCATTTAAAGACGCCATCGACTTTCTTGAACAAAATGATTCCATAACCCTTGTTCTTCAAAGTTTCAAACTGCTTACATTTATAATGGCAAGGGATTACGACATTTAAAACCCCGTTCCTTTCCAAAAGCTGGATTCCGAGTTCCTTGTTAACCTCTTCAGCGTCGGAAAAGAAGAAGTTATAAAAAGCCCCAATTTCAAAACAAATGAGAGTCTTGGGATTCGTCTTCTCTTGAATGTAAACCTTTTCGTAATCGAATTCGGGGAAATTTTCCTGCCAAGTCCTGACAGGGAAGAACTTTCCCTGTCCACCGAAACCCTGTCTTTTTAACATTCGACAAACAGATTCTGCGGCTTCTGGAGAAGCATGAAAATCTTCACTATAACCAACTCCGGTTTCGGCATTATTCCACTGAGCACAAGATTTATACTTCATAACGTTCTTCCATTTCTTCTTCTTCAAGAAGTTCAAGAGTGGATTCTTCAAGATATTCTAATGGACATCCAGTCGCCTTAAGAACCATCTGAATTCTTAAAACACGTTCGGATTTCGGATGTGCCATTTCTTCAAGAAGTTCATTCCTGTCTTTCATTCTACTTCCTTCATTTCAATCCCGACGTTGTTTGAAACGGCAAGATTGCTAAATGCCCTGAACATTTCAGACTTCTTTTCTAGATTAGCGATATTGCCGACATCTACATCAAGAATTCTTGAATAGACCGGAATAAAATTAGCGACAATTCCTCTTTTGCCCTTTCCGGAATGTCTTACTGGAAGAGGAATGGGGCCGATAATAGCGTTTTTCATGCCAATCTTTGCAAGACAGTCAATAATATCAGTTACGACAGTATCGGATTGCCTTGCATCTGTAGAAAAGATTTTAAGTCTAAGTTTCATTTTACTTCACCCAAGGGATTACGGTATTGGTTTCGGCGGCTTGAATACACTTCGCAACCATTCCAACATGAAGAACCACGAAGTTCTTATAAGCCGGCTCCTTGCTGTCTTCCGGGAGCGGCGTGTATCGTAAGGCCATGAATCGACCGGCGCTATCTCCTTCAATATAAAAGGTATCTCCGGCATTGACATCTGAATCGCCACGAAGAACTTTGTTCTGATTACAAATCTTACCTTTGTACATAAGAAATCCCTTCCCTTGAATGAAGACAGATTATCATCATTAATGAGACTTGTCAATACCGTGAAGTAAATTACTTCACAATCATGTCGAAATGGACACTACAAGTTTCTCCGTTATCAAGAAACAAACAAGTAACATAGTTTCCCTTGGCAGAAATCACCTTGGCATCAACATTGCCACGCCGTTTCCCCATATTGACCTTAACAATTTCCTCTGGTTTGGGTAGGACAATTTCCTTATTCCATTCAGGCCAAATCGTGTCAATGTTTTTGGCGAAAGCTTCCACGATAGTAAGTGCCTTAGCGCCTTTCGGTTCAATACCGAGTTCACGAATCGTGGCTTCATCAAAATTCATAAGGACCTTCGCCCACTTGTCAAAAACGTGATTGGGAATACCACCACCGGCCTTCACACCTCCGAAACTACAGGTAAGGCGACGCTTGTTCAGAACCAAGCTAATCCATTCATGGTTTACGATGATGCGTGGCTGAATCTTTTTCATATCGGTTCCCTTCCGTTTTCAGGTGTCTTCCCTATGGTTGCTTTCAATACCGATACATTAACAAAAGACTCCCGTATTGTCAAGGACCCTCATTCAAAAATTCCTGATTCTATAACAAGTCTACCTATAACTTCCTTTTGTTTTTTTTCAGTAAGAAGGTTGAACGGCTGTCTTTCAGGAATGAACCCAAGCCTGTCGGGACGGAATTCCCCATAGACTTCCGCAAGATCTTCAAAGCGGGCTTCCATATCAACCCATTTCTTCTGTTCTCTGTTATAATAACGTTCAAAGCGCGCATGTCTAAGAGACCCTATTTCAAAAGGGTTAAACATTTCGTTGTAAGTTGTACCCTGGGTTTCCCTCAACACGGCAAAAACAAAATCAGAATCAATTTTCTTTCGTCTATCTGTGGGGCGCATGTAATCATAATTAGTTTTCAATTGCAGTCCTTCCAAATTTCATGTTGTTTTCTGTGGGTTTCCCAGTCTCTGACAGCAATCCGAATTGTGTATTTCTTATCACTGTATCCGTACGCGACTTCAGGCCCGCAACGGCAAACGACTTTGTATTCCCCGAACTGGTTTTGTTGCAATTTGTATGTTATGGGTAAAGTCGGTTCTGGTTTGTCTGAAAACGATATTCTCACCCAACGAGAAACACCGAACGACATAGCCGCAGCACTCGCCATTAATCCAGCATAACAAATACAGGACACAATTGTTTTTTTCATTGTTTCTTTCATTTTATTCCTTGGTTTTGATTTCGTGCCTGTCGAAAATCACATCTACAAGATTGGTGATTTTTGTTAAAATCGGCCAATCAACTTCTTCCCATTCCGTCCTTTGAAAGGTGAAGTTCGGATCATTCTTCGCTGGGTGCTTGTCACCTATCTTCGAAAGATCTAGCGCATCCCGTCCATACGTCTTTGTAACAGGTGCAATAAGAGTTCCTCTTCTGAAGAAACGAGGATAATCATTAAAATTGATACCTTTCAAGAAAAGCATTTCCTGTTTTTCCCTACCTATCTTCCCGTGACATTCCTTGTCGCTATAATACGCCCTTGCCGCCATAGAAACGGCGTTCTTCGTCGCGTCCTGTTCTCTCCAAATCAGTGCGTTGCAAGCCTCCTGTTTCGAAGGGACTCCAAAAACGCGACAATCAAAACTGGGGTTCTTCACGCAGTAGTCTGGCTTATGAATCCTGCAAGCCTGATAGAAATACAGAGTCGCTAGACTTGCGAGATTGGAAACCATTTTGCTGTGCCTACCGTTAAACCAAATCTGAGAGGTTCCTTCCGCATACCAAATCAGAGTAATTTCATCACTTTGTGTATAGGAAATGACAGGATTGGTTTCAATAGCAAGTCGTCTTGCAGTTTCAATCATCATCTTAGACATTTCTTCATCATAGGGTCGTTTCATTCCTCTGGTAAAAGTGTGGAAGCTCCTGCCGTCGATACGGGCAACGACAGGAAGACCCTTCATTAGACTTATTTCTGTTGCTGCCTCAAATGATTTTATTCTGTCACCGAGGCTATCTTTATCAATCATTTCATTAAACCTTTCTGTATAATTCTTTGTTTCCCGTGTTATGACGAAAGTGGATACTTTCCACGTAGAGATTCTAGTTCCTCTAGTTCTTGCTTCTTTTCTGCGATGGCGTCTTCAAGAGCCCATCTGTCCGAATTACGAATTTTCTTTCCAAGCGTTCCCCCGCCGCCGCGACGCGCCCAAAAGAGGAACGACGACAGGAGTGCGAGAGATATGAATGGCGCGAGTGTTTTTAGTGTTTCCATAGTTTTGAAAGAATTCTAAAACATTTGCTTAACTCGCGAGCTACCGCGAGTCGAGTTGAAGCAGTTGTTAGTAACTCTTTTCAGGTTCTCCTTGAAACAAATACGAGTCAAGAAAAACAGTATCACAAGTTTCTTTTTCACATCCTTCGGAAGTACCAACGGTTATATCAAAATCGATCATGGTGTTGTGCGCAACAACTTTGACTTCCGCGTTCTGGTTATACTCTACTAGTTTTTCTATCAAGTCCTTAACAAGCATCTACACAAATCGCGCCATATTCTCGGAATCCTGTAACAATTCCTTTTTTCCAAGGCTTGCCGCACAAACGAAATTCAATCTGCATTCCCTTCTTGACAACGGATGGCTTTACTTCTGCGCCTAGCCCACGAATGGGACTGTCTTCGTACTTTGGAGAAGCTACTCCAGCATGTCCCTTTAACCAAACGGAATAAACACGGCGTTCCGGATTCGGCTTATTTTTAGGGGAACAAGCACAGCTTGGGCCGCAACACCAAGACAGTTTGCAATGGAAGCAATCATATTCCCATCTAGGTTCTCTAGGTTCTCTAGGTTCTTGTCCCATATTTATCCCACTTCCGCTTTAAAGGTTTCTTCCAACAAAAATTCCGGAAAACATGCTTCTACCAAGAAATCCCCAAAGTCGAGCGGCTTCCAACCAATCAAGATTAATCTTTGAAAGAGCAATGAGAAGATCTTCATATTCGATATAAGTCCTTCCGCACTCGCTTGTCTTCTTAAATGGGTAAAGAGTGTCTTGAACCAGGAAGTGTGATTCCTGACTTAGATCACCCTTATCTCTGGCGTCATGCGCGCCCTGAATGAATGCGACATAATCAACCTTCATGCCTTGTAATCTCCTTCACGTCGAATCCTTTTAACATGTCCAAGAGAACGGGGTCTTTATCCTGCCAGCCTTCCAACAGCCTCTCGGCTGCCTCAACTGGCATCTGCAACGTGATCTTCGTTTCCTCCACCAATTTGGAAAGCCTCTTATTGGCGGCATCCATCATTTTGTCCCTTTGGGGAGTTTCATCTTCTGGATAGTAGTTTACATAAAGCTTGTCGTTGGTGTTCCAGAACTTTCCTCCAAAACCAAGATTACCACAGAAACGATATTCGGTACAGACTTCCGTTGTTTCTGTGCAAACAAAAGCATTCCGCAAAGATTCAGATGCCCAGCATTCTTCTACAAGAATGTCATACACCTTATTTGCCAATTCAGGACTTAATTCTTTATTTTCCATATAATTTTGTACCTTCTTCACTTTCAATACCGATACATTACCATAACAAAACTAGTCTGTCAAGTTAGGGCTTAAAGTTTTTCAAGAAATTGAAAAGTGCGGTATTGGCCACATGTTTCACATATTTGAAATCGACAACCTCACCATTCTTGTCAACATACGAACCTATTGTTCCTTCTCCTTTGATATAGCGTATTTCTTCCCCGGTTCTCGAATCTTCTTTCTTAATGATTTCAACAGGTGGAAGTCCTTCAGGAAGCATCTGAATGAATCTAATAGGTTTTACGGTTCCGTGCGGAGCCCCTATATCCCAATGTTCTTCTTCGTCTAGAAAAGTAGAACCGAATTTATATCTGATGCCGATAAACGACTTGATTTCTGAATTATAGGCGGCAAGACTAAAATTTCTAGCATCAACTTCATATACTCCGCCATGTTTACAGTCTTCAATCTTGATCCAAGTTTCCATCTTCCAATTTCTCCTTTTCAAGGATTTCCTGCATCGTCAGTTTACCGTCACCTTTATAGAAATTGCTATGTCTTGGATTCCTGCACTTCTGACAACCACAGGATTTTCTATTCTTTTCAATAAGATGCGCGTAATGTTCCATCTCTTCCGGAACAGAATGATCACCTATCCAAGAATTACGAATAATCTTCAAAGCCTTCTTAAAGAACTTACGTTTTTGTTTCCTTCTAATTGCTCGGTCTTTCATTTTCCATCCTAAATTTCATCCACTATTGTCGGAATTCCGATATCCATTTTCTGAAGAACGGGATATGCGGATTCAGGACTTTCTCTATCCAAACAAAAACGGGGCATATAAAAATCACCGAAGATGTCTACATAAACGTCACAGATACATTCATCGTATTCCTCTTCTGAGATTTCAATCTTATCTTTACGGACATGGCTAAAAATACGGATTTGTTTTCCGTCTTTGATATTTCCGTATGGTTTTAAACCGCGAGAAAGCATTGTCATTATTCATGTCCAGTCTTGCTTGAATTTAGATCGTCCTGATATTTGGGGATGCAACGGATACCCCAGCGTTCAGGAATTCTATTACATGGGAAATGCTGAAGTTTATCAGAAACGAATCCCTTTTTGCAAATTTCACGTAAAAACATCAATCCGGCTTTAGTCCCCGTTTCAGTTTCAGAATAGATTAGGAACTCTTTGCCTTCTTTTATGCGCCTGATAGAAAAATCGTTCATTCTTTTCGTCTTAAGGTTCAAATCCTTCAGGAAAAACAGGAAGGTCTTCGATACGGTCTTTACAGAGAATCTTTTCATCTGTCATGGAAGTCCAAAGCCACCCGTCTTCTGTTTCTTTAACCTGCCATCCGTAAAGAGTCAATGCTTTAACGGTTCTTAGAAGAATCTGTTCTTTTGTCATAATATCAGCCTTCCTTTTGTTTCCGATGTCAAATCTATTGAAACGTTGCTTCTATCATTTCACCTGTGCCTTCACCGAAAATCAAGTCAATCATGTCCTTGCAAGACATATCTGGAAGCCTGACTGAACCGTCTTGTTTGATTTCAGCCCCTTCAGGAAGTCCAATGTATTTTGAAAGCACAGCGGCACAGATGAAGGAGTTAAGAACGCGTTCATATTTGATAACATCCAAAATCGGAAGTGCCTTGATAGGAAAATTGTCGATCATGTGCCCCATGTAATGAATAGGAAGAACACTATAAAAGAACTGGACATCACCGTAACAATAGCAACGGTTGTCATAAGGTCGTATAATTTGATCGAAACCATATTTCTCTTTTAGAATTTTCTGAAACAAAATGGTGGCGTCAAATACCTTTTGAAACCGGTCAAAGTTTTTCGAAGTCCCTTCTAAAATGATATCACGAAGGAAATACCAAGCATTACGTGTTGCCATGTCTTCAAATCGGACATTCAACATCGTTGCTAAAACAGAAAATCCATATTTTTCATAAACTTCACGAAGGAAAGAATAGCTGAATTCCTTGAAGCGAAGGATTTCTACGTTCTTGATATGGACATTTCCGATACCGCAGATAAAGGCTGTTTTCGGAGCTTTTACTTCAAAATGAAGAGGAATCGCACACCAACCGCTATCCGATCCCTTCTTAAATTTTCCGACCCAAACGTCATATTCTTCAGAGAAAAGAAAGTTCATTCAATTTCATCCTTTACCATTTCGAGATGTTTCAATTCAAATTCAATAACGGCTTTGTTCCATTTCAAATCGTTCATGTAGGGCTGATGGACGACACTGGCACCGCATTTACAGGAAAATCTTTCATGACCGCTACTGGTTCGGTCATAAGTGAAATTCCCGTGTTTGAAAGAGAATGAGTTGATGCCTTCCGTGTCTTTTGTCATGTTCTCAATCCTTAATAATGTCGTAGATCGGATAGAAGACGTTGTTACGGATCTCACCGACACAACGGTTATTCAGATGGTTTCCGGTATCAGTAGTGACATACTGAACATTAGGATTAGGTTCGGACTCGCTGATAACAACGACAGGGATCTTGATAACGACATCCCAATACCCGTTTCCGTAGCTTCCACGGAAGTACCCGAACTCCAAGGATTTCTTGTCATCGTTCAAACGTTGCAGAAGAACCATATCGACACCTCTTTCTTTTGATACCCATACATTACCAAATTATGCTTCCTGTGTCAATAGGTAGAATCTTTTTTTTGATAGATTTGAAATATATAGAAAAGCGGTCATTGAGGACCGCTACAAACCGGAATCATTATGACTACTTTAAAAATACAAAGAATGGCGAACGAAATCATCAAGGCAAGGGTTGAAGATGTCGTGAAGCGTATAGAAAAGAAAATAAACAACCCGTCCAAAAGGCAGGAAATGATCGAAAAGGTGGAAACCTATGACAAAACAAAAGACCCGAGAGACGACATAGATCTTCATGAAAGCGCTTTACTATATCCACAAGACGAGCTTGGGGATGAATATCAAGTAGGTAAACGGGAAGTAGATATCGACTGGACGAGCCACGCGCAATACCGTTCCGATCTAAGGGATGTAAATCCGGATAAGGTCACAGACGCGATCTTAGACCTTGTAGAAGCCCACCCTTCAATGAAGAATCACGACAAGATAAAGCTGGTAAAACCATTCGGAAAGGTCGTTGTAGATGTTGACGGAAGGCTGCCTGGGGATGTTGAAGCGGATGTGATTACAGTTATGAACTAATGTACTTAGTTCTTGTCTGTTTAAAACGGATTGTCAATCAGAATAATCCCTACCGATGATTGATACGCCTTCCTGACTCAGATAGATTTTCCCGTCGCTAGCCATCCGGCAAGAGTTTATGATTTTGTGGATTTCGCCAAGTTCTTGCCATGCATAGCCGCTGTCATAAGAATACCGATTATCTCCGTAGTCCCATTCATGGTTGTAAGTCTTTGCGTAGAGCCTATCCATTTCTTTTCTGGCCTCTTCTATCGTTTGTAGCCTTTTGATAGGGAAAAAATGACCTAGCCAAGATTTGTTTCTAGCATCAGATTTGGCATTGTGATTATTCATATATTTCAGAATCTTCTTTTCAGACTCCTTCTGACGTTCTTCTTCAATTTCAGCGATGCTAGCCCTACAAAGTCCTATGACTTTATCAGCATCACAACATACCATGCTTTTCAACACATTCGAATCTTTCATTACTCATCATCCTTTCCTAAAATCTCGTTCAAGTCTTTTACTGTAGATTTAACTGCATCAATAGTTTCACTTTGATATTCAAGTCTAGCCTGTTCTTCCGTCAAACCGGATTCATATATTTTATACGCCGCAGAATAGGTTTCATTACTGACAAAATCAAGTTCACTGAATCCATTGAGAGAATATCCGATTAGTTGTGCAAACTGTTCCCTGTCTTCATTACTGAAATCTAGCATTGAAAGCTTACATAAGTCACAAAGTCCATTTGCTTTGCAAAGCATCAAAAGATGTTCAACGATCTTGTTCGAAAGAAATCTTGGCTTTCCGTCTTTGTCTTTATATAGCGGTTGAATAGGTTGTTTCATATTATCTCCAATAGGTAGCCAAAACGGGTCTTAGCTGTAGCTTGGTTTTGTTGTCGGTGAAAATTTTGAAGTATTCGCAGATGTCTGAAACGACAAGCGGAATTTCCGGAACGATTATCTTATCCAATTCTTCTTGCGGAAAGTTTCCGAATCTGTTATCTAAAACTTCACTGCCGAAATAGAAAATACCGTGAATTCTTTCTACTGGATAAAGATGTTCTCCTGTTTTGGAATACATCCAAAATTGCTGATAGGGGTAATATCCGTCACGTAGGAACTGAACTGTGTCTTTCATCGGTTTCTTACCGCTATCCCTTTTCAGATAGTCTTCAATATAATCGATACCGTCATCTGTTCTTTGATTCAAAGGCCAGCCGTCTCCGATAATAATAGTATTTTCCCACGTTTCAGCGTCATAGAAAACCAAGTCTTGAAGAGACAATTCCGGATACAGATTAAAGGCAAGATGATTTATCCTGTGTCTATCTTCGTTATTCCTGTCTTGTTCTATAATCCAATCTTGGAACTTCTTTAGTTCGTCTTTGCCGACGAAAAGATTGTTCAAGACATCCCAATTGATTCTTGTATCATTTTCCGTTAGGTCTGTAATAGCCCAACCGATTTTCTTGTGTATTCTGATTCCCATATTTAAATTCCTTGTCTAAATCATTAAGGCAGTGTTACCCATGATCCTATTCTCATAGAAAACCAAGTATAACATTTCCAAGGTTCCGGTGGTTCTGGGAGTCTTTCCATTGACCACAGCTTAAAGAATGCATTAGTTCCGTTGCCATAAGTTACAACATGGACAATCGCGACAGGGGCATTTGTAAATTCCCAAAATGTAGCGAATCCGAAATAGTTGGTTTCTGTTTCTTTTGCCCTTTCATACCGGATGGTTTCTATATAATTACTGTAGGCGATAGGGATAATGGGTTCTGAAAACAAAGATGTTGTCAGGGCGGCGATAAGGCCGATGATGTAAACTTTTTTCATTGAGGTATTCATAATTTATCCTTTGATTAGATTGAAAACACAGAACCAAAACAGGTAATACAGAAGTGTAAGGATTCCACATACGAAAAGACAAAGCCTGTGGTTAGGAAGTTCTTTTTGAATAAAAAATTCAGGAGGCCACTGTCTGCGTTCTTCCTTTTCAATATGATGAACGATTCCATAGATAGTAAAGAAAGGAGTAATACAGGTGCAAAGTAATAATACAAATATGCAACTTACATCACAGGAATAACGTTTTATTTTCTGCAAAGCCGGATTCTCTTTGTAAAGCACTTCGTTCATTTTTCTCCTTTAGTGTGAACAACCTTTGTTGAGGTAGTTACAACAGTTTTGGGGAGTTCTGCTATCGTTTTCCTCTTCTGAAAAATCATCAGAATAATTCAAGAACTTGTTACAACCAAGACAAACAGGATCGTCTGCATAAACTTCTGGCTTCTCGAAGTAAATCATTCCTCTTTTGAACGGCAATTCTGGACATCCCAAAAATAGATGAGGTCCAAAATCTTCCATCAAAGACCAAAGTTCATCACTATATAGTCCAGATTTCTCATCATAGTTCATGGACTTAAGACGCCACGCGCATTCTCTTTTGAGTATTTTCTTTCCTTGTTTTGTTAAGAAAACATACACGACATCGTTAACGTTTATCTTTTTCATGTTTTCACCACCTTTCTTTCTTTTTCCTTTTCTTTTTACAACGGCAAAAACCTTTTCGGCTTTTGAATGCAAACACTTTAACAAATCCCTTCTGCCTTGTCAAGTGCTTGTATCGTTTTTTCATGCGCCCGCAGGGGGCGCAACAGGAAAAGGAAGCGAGAATTAAAAGCGCGTTTTGTTTCAATTCATGCGCCCGCAGGGGGCGCAACTGTGATTTTGTCTGTATTCATCGGCTTAACGTGGTTTCAATTCATGCGCCCTTTACAGGGGACAACTGTTCAAAAAGTGATGACGTTCACCAAATTTGAACGTTCACGGTTTCGTGAACACGGATTCATCTGTGAACACAAATTACTTCGTTCTGAAGAAATCGACGATATCCATAGTCGTGGCTACGCCGGAAATCAGTCCAAAAAGTTTGCTTTCAAAAGTGCTGACCTTAAAATCAACTCCTTGTGATTGGCAAATCGCTTCTGCAAGAATCATGATTCCCACAAAAATAACAGTTCTCATTTAGTCCCTCCACTTTCCGATGGTTTTTAAAAAGGCTTCCGCTCGTTGGTGTGCTGTTGCGCAAATCAAAACTGCCCCCTTAAAAGGAGACTCGGTGTCAGATCTTACAACTTCCATCAAAGCCTCTGTGTAAAAATAATCGCCTTCTTTTTCAATCAGCCATTTCTCGGCTTCGTGCATGGCATTAAGATCATCACAGTAGTCTGGGAAGGCATGCAATTTACCATTAACCTCCATCCACCACTGTTGCGAAGCTCCGGTATCGTCATCTTTAACGATTACAATTTTCCACCCGAGAAATTCAGCAATCGCCTTATTTATTTCTTGGTATATCATATCCAATAGCCTTTGATTTTAATCCTCAACCGAAATTCTGACATGTTAACCCTCTTTCCCTTTCAATACAGACACAATAGCAAATTCAATCTACCTTGTCAATCACAATAATTATCATGTTCCTGCTTGAGATGGGAAATCGCGTCATCGAAATTATGGAAGATAATGGCAGAATGGTATTTAAGCCAAGGAGAAATTTTCATATCATTCGGACAAACAACTACGACATATTTCCCGTTCATCCAAGCATACAATATTTCCATACAGGTTCCGACACTGGGTTTGGGGAAATTGACAAAGAGGATATCGGATTCAAGAATATCTTTCTTGTCTAATTCCACAATTTCTTCTACGCATTCATCTTCTCTACCTCTGTAATCCCTATCCATCGGGTCAACACAGTCTTTAAACTTCGTCTTTAGATAAGTTCTCCAATCCCGACATTCTTCATCTGTACAGCCGTTAATCGGACCACACAAATATACCTTCATTTATTTCTCCTTGTTTGTACTTTTTACAAATTTTGAAAAGCTTTCCATTTCTCAAAATTTTCATCCCAATTCCTTCGTAGAATTTCCCTTAGAACCTTCCAATCCTGTTTAGAATAATTCCCGAAGAAGATACTGGTATCCTTATCGACATAAGTTTCAACAAGCTTTGGGAACCCCTCTTTCCGGATGAAGCTGATATCAACACAAAGGTCCATTCCTTTCAGTTTAGGAGAAATCATGCGAAGCACCATAACCCTTACACCGTCGATGACGTTTTCAAGGTTGTCTGTAATCCCATACAGTTCCACGGCTTCAATAATAGCTTCGTCAAGGCTTTCCGATGTCTTTTCTTTAAGGCTTTCAATCCCTTCAATCAAGTCCTTCTTAAAGCTTTGGTATTCATCTCCGAAAACCTCTGTCAAAGAAATCCTGTTTGAAACTGAATTCTGCTTAACAGAAGTGTTTCCGTTTACGGATTTTGGAATACAGGGAATAAGAATCGGCTTGCACATTTCATCCATCTGCATACAAACAAGCAAGGCATTGGTTCGATCCTCTAAAAGTTCTGCCCGTCCCATACCCTTCTTAGGGTCTGCGAATTTCGGAATGTAGTTGGTAATCTTTACACTTTCCTTCCCAGAGAATCTACGGAAAGGTCTTCCGATTGTCTGAACGGCAAGGGTAATGCTCGATCCTGAACTTGTGTCATGCAACCTGCTACAGGGACACCAGTCCGTACCTTCACGGCCAAGCATACAGGTAACAATAACATCATACTTGGATTTACCCCCGTCTGAAGACTTAGGTTCACATAGAAGTTTAGCCTTGTTCCTGTCTTGTGTGGACTGCGTTACAAGATCCAAAACCCTTGACTTCGGAATAACCTTGTAAATGGCTTTCAATAGGTCTTCAAGTTCCTGTTGGCCCCCGCATCTCCACTTGTTGCCTGTCGCAGGAATGACAACCATGTGCTTCTTGTCGGGCTCAGCTTTGATATTGGCAACGACTTCCTTGATCGGATCGCCGACATATTCCTGATATTCAATACCGAAGTTTTCAATGCCCAAGGTATTGAAGTGTTCAATCCAATCAAGATAGTAGGTTTCGAACTTTGCCTTGGCTTTCTTCGACAACATCAAACCCCTGTCACCCCGATAGGGTGTGGCCGTTGTAAGACAAAGCTTACTGTTGTTATCCTTGGAAGAAAGGAAATAAGAACAGGCTTTTCCAAGACTCGTCTTGATCTCGTCAATAACCACCATCTCGGTATCCGAATATTCATCTCCGTCTTGATCATAGACACCGCTGATATGGTGGGCTTCATCAATCCGTAGGGTAAGGTTCTTTGCGGCTTTAGCTTTCTCAGCGTCATTCAGTTCGTTCCAAACCAAGCCGAAAGACATATGAGTCGTAATGGCAACCATATCAGTAACGAGACTGCCGCCTCTGGTATTCCTTGCAAGGTTCTCCGGGCTTTCCAGCAACCAAGCCTTCAGGCGTTCCTTAATCCCTACGCTGGTTTCATCGCAGAAGTTATGGCTTACCTTCCAGTCATATTGTTTGCCGTCAACCTCAAGGGTCAAATAGGAGCGTTCTTCATCTCCGATAAACCCGGCTCCGATATGCTGTTGCGGCACCAAGATAAGTTGCTTCTGTTTCCAGTTGCTTGTAACGATGTCATGGACAGACAAGGAAACTTGAAGAATCGACTTGCCGCTACCGCAAAATGCAACGATCAGGGAAAAGCGGGAATCCTTAAGCCGGTCATAAGCTTCTGTCTGCCACCAACGCAAAGACTTAACTCTTTGAGAAGGGATGGTCAAATACTTAGGATCACGGTATTGTGGGTTATGCCCACTTACGGATAACGCACTGATTTTTGAAATCATCTAAAAGACCTTTCTGTGTTTCAAACAGAAGAACGATATCAAAATCAGGAAGGATTGTCAATCATCTTATTTGGGGAATATGAATGGTACTTTTTTAGGTAACAATCTAGGCATAATTTCATTAATCGCTTTTTCACAAACAAATTTATCTCCGACAATTTTAATTTCGCCATTCGTAAAAGATATTGTGACTTTTGAATTTTCATCAGGAGTCAGTTCTCTTCTGATTTTCAAAATTAATTCTTTTGTCATTTCATCAGTAATCTCTTTTCCCGTATTTCTAGTATCTTGGAAATTAGTGAAAGATGTTTTGAAATTAATCATTTTTGCCCTTTTTTATGGGAACCAATGAGGTGCCAGTCTTCTGATTTTCAAATCAAAATCCTGATCATATCTATGGTCTTCCTTGTTAGTAAGATAGTAAAGCACTCTGTAATTTTTAGTGTTGTGGTTTGGTTTATACCCTTCCTTCGCGAAAGATAGAAGTTCTTCCTTTTCATTAGGTGGAAGTTTTTCTTCAAACCAAGACGGGTTAAGTGCCAGAATTTTTCTCTTAAAGAAAGAGTCAAAATACTCCGATGTGTTGTTTACCAAAATATTGAAAATCATACCATAAAGTTCATGTCTGGCATCTGGTCTCTGTTCTCCGTTTCTGGCCGATTTTGTCAACTCATACTTTATTTCTTCCAAACAAGCACCTTCTCCTATAATCCATAAAGGATTAAGATTGAGAATCCTTTGTCTAAATTCTGCATCAAATAATTCATTCCCCTTCTCTAAGTAATCAGAAAGTCGAGGACTTGAAGACGGCTTCTTTTTCCCAAGTATAGCAAGCCTCATCAATTCCTGTTTCTCTAGGCTGAACGGGACGACGGAAGCCACAAGATTTTCTTGGCAAAAGAATGCAAGTTCTGGCATCACTTCTAACAACTTCCTTTTTTGATAAGGTAGAAGTTCTCCTTTAATTAGCTTCTTCTTTTGCACACGGAACCAAGCTTCAATTTGTTTCGTTTCTTCGTCTTTCATTTGTCAGCTTTCTTTTTCGGCTTGAACCAATCTGGACGCAGGGCGCGAATTTCTGCATCAAATTCAGGATCGTAAGCGGAACAATTATAATGGGTATAAGAATATAACAGTCTCCCAATTTTTGTTTTTAAAGAAGGTTTTTCAATGCCCTCTTGCGCCATCAACAACAAAGAGTTTTTTCTTTCTTTACAGACATCCAAAGTGGTAATGAACCATGACGGATTGTTTTTTTTAATTTCAATTACAAATTCTTCGTCATATTGTTCGCCGCGCAGATAGTTTTGAAGACATGCTCCTATCTTTGTTTTTTGTGATGGTCTAGGTAGACCGCTAATCGCCATATTTAGAAGTATTTGCTTGTTTTTATAAGAACGGCTTTGTTTTACAAACCAATCTTTCCTTAGAAAACGAATAGTTTTAAAATATGGCTTATATTTATTACGGTTCCAAAATTCCATAATTTGAGGATTATTCAAAGGGAAATCTCCGCCATCATTCGCTATTTTTAATATTTCTTGAATCAGTAAGAAATTAGAATGCGAAACTGAACAGCCGCATCGCTTAACCCGTTTTTTCGGCAGAAGAGACGGAGAAATAGACCTTATTTTTTCTACAAATTTTTCATCAATTAATTTTCCATGAGTTGTCAATTTCTTAAATAATGTATAAAGACTCTTGTCTAGTGTTTTTACATCTCCCCCGCTTCCTAGTATTTTAATTATTTCATTTTTTCTGAGAGTCATTAAATCTTTACGAGACAACAACCATTCTGGACGAATTTTCATAATCTCTTGATAAAAAATTTCATCAAAACAGTTAGTGTTCTCCCTAGTATATTGTCTAAAAACATTACCTAATTCATCTTTCCCATTTGGCCTTGGTCTTGGAAAACCAAGTTTCGCCATCTCCAATAATTTCTTTTTTCTATTTTTTGCAATTTCAAAATGAGTTATCCAGTCTGGATTCGCTAGACTAATTTCATTAGCAAAAATAGGGTCATAAGAATCACTTCCGACCAAAGTGTAACGCCTTAATATGGAACCAAGTTTTGTTTTTTGCCTTGGCATTGGATCTCCGCAATGGGCCATTTTCAAAAGTGTTTCCTTATTATGTTTAAGAATATCTGACTGAAAAACAAACCAATCAGAACGAAGTTTTTTTAATTTATCAGAAAATTCAGCATCATAACATTTGCTTTTTAAAATAGTATAAGTAGAGAGAGCTGTGCCAATTTCAGTTCGTTTGCTAGGCCTTGGAAGTCCCTTCCTTGCCATTTCTATCAAAACCCGTTTGTTCTCCGCCACAGTATCCGGAAGTTCAAAGACAAACCCTGCTTCTGTAAGTTTCTGAATTTGTTTCTTTGTCAGCTTGCCGTCACGGAAAGCCTTACGTTGCTTATTTGCCCAGCCCTGAATTCTTTGTTTTTCATTCATTCCGGATATTCCTTCCTAAACCAATCAGGCCTTAATTCCATTATTTTATCTCTAAAAGATTGGTCGAACGTAGATGCGTGTCTATCGGAAGCATAACACAGTAACGGTCTCCCCATAGGGTGCTTTCCTCTTAATGGTTTCTCCTTACCACTTCTAGCCATCTCTATAATCTTCAGTTTATTTTCTTTTACGGTGTCTTTAAACCAATCCGGTCTCATGCGTTTTATTTCTTTTGTAAATAAAGGGTCTTTTGCGTTCTGTATTTTTGATGTGTATCTACAAAGTGCGTTTCCCAAATCCGTCCCATATGGGGGACGTACATCTCCATTTTTTGCCATTTCTAATAGTTTATCTTTTCGAATTTTAGCGGTATCGATAAACCAGTCTGGACGTAAAGACATAATTTTTTGATGGAATTCTTTATCATAACATCCATTATTGGGATTGGTGTAATTTTTAAATTGATTTCTAAGAGAACTTCCTGTTTTAGGCTTGGGGCTTCCTTCTTTCGCCAAATCAAATAATTCGCATTTATGTTGAACCGATGTCTTAATTGGTTCAAGTCTAAAACCAGCCTCTCTAAGTTTTTGAACTTGAATCAGTGACAATTTACCCTTTTTATAAGCCATTCTCTGTCTATTTTCCCATTCTTTTATTCGTTTTTCTATCATTTTCACATCGGCACCTACTGATTCTTGTAGAAGACAAACGTTCCCATATCGGTTTTTCCCGTCATACTGTATTCGTAATTGACAATCTTGGTTTCCCATTTCTGTAGTTCCGTAACAGGTATTTCTTTCTGAATGGATTGCAACAAAACATCCGGGTTGAATTTCCTCTTGCTTCTTGGGTCATTAAGCATGACGTTTGCAAATACCACCGTATACCCCGGACACCTGAGCATTGTTGCCGTCAACATTTTAATGGCATTCTTATGATCGGCAAAGCTGGTTGTATCGAGATAGACGAGTCCGGGATTAAACCTATGACTACAGATAGCTTCATTCCAGTCCCCACAAATCCAAGTAGCCTTGGGATGACAGGTTTTGTTTGCGTTGATGATGTCCGAGTCTCTATCCACACCGACAAATTGAGACTCTGTTATTACACCTGCTTCAATAAGCTGAACAATTTCAGACCCAGAATCACGTCCCTGTAAATTGCAAAGAGTCCAATAAGATCGGTTCTGAGGAAGATGCTGATTTCCTGTAAGGCTTCGGAAGATACGGATGTTTTCCAACCTTGCCTTAATCTTGTGGATGGATTTGTTATACCCTAGTTTCAAAACTTAGATCTTTCCTTTAAAACCATACTTTATCAAAGACTGGGAATATTGTCAAAATATTATCAAGTGGTCATTCTGGGTTTACAGGGTATGCCCAATAAACAATATCTTCCCAGGTATTTGGTCTCTCTGCCCAACATTCTCCCGTGTGCCAACAGGTGTCATGTAACCAAATCCCGTCTTCCATATTCTTGTTCCTAACAGCCACCCATACCAAAACATCGGGTTTAGGTAGTTTCTGATCGCTTCTAATCCATTCAAGTTTGTTTTTCATTTATTTCCCGAAACCTACTTTAACAAGTTTTCCCGAAGTCTGTTTGGCATCCGCTTCTTTTTGCAAGCCCGACAACAGTATTTCAGAAGTAACGGCGGTGTCGAGATAATACAGACGTTGCCGAACGGTTCGGAAATCTCCCGGAGTCAGGGTATTGATTTGATCCAAAGCCGCTCTCGTTTCTTTTGTAAATTCTGTGTTGAAATTCTTAAACAGGCGTTCCCAGAATTTCTGTTTTCCGTCATTGGTCAAGTCGTAGAATTCCACCTTAAAGGTAAACCTACGGATAGCCGCTTTATCCACTCTGTCTTTACAGTTGGTAGCGGCAAACATCACGCCTTCAAAGTTTTCCATACACCTTAGGATTTCATTAACTTGGGTAACTTCAAAACTTCTGGCGGCATCTTCCCTTTTGGCAAGCAAACCGTCAAGTTAATCCAAGAAAATGATATGGTCTTCTTTTTTGGCTTTATCGAAAGCTCCCTTGATAGAGGCTTCCGTTTCACCGACATACTTACCCAAGACATCGGAACCCATAATGACATCAACTTCTTTGCCGGTTTCCCTGCCTACATATTTGACAAATTCTGTTTTACCGGTTCCGGGGTTTCCGGTTAACAGGATATTCATTCTAGGGGCATCTGGATCTTTATCTTTGGCTTCCTTAAACTTTTTAACGGCATTGACGATCATTTTAAGGTCTTCGCTTGTATTCAAACCTTCCAAGCTGAATCCGTTATTTCTGTTTGGATTAACAACAGATGCTTTCTGTTCTTCTTCTTGTTCTGTTTCCGGTTCGGGTTCCGGAGGGTAAACATAGTAATAGGTTTTATTGTCGTAATCGCATAATGGATGAAGTTTCCCCGTAGAACAGAAAACTTTAAATTCTTTATCGCTCTTAGGGTTAAAGTCAAATGTGGGATTATTTAGCAAAAGGCCTTTATCAACAAGGAATTCGCAGATTCTTTCAGACTCATAAAAGATGAGTCCACAAGTAATTCTACAAATTCTATTGGACTTTTTTCCCACCGAATATCCGTATCTACTGAATCCGAAGTGATTATGTTTTGCCATACCCTTAAACAAGTATACTTTTTCCGTTAGATTCAACTGTATATTGTTTGGAATCCCCAAAAGGACTTTAGTGAAAACAACAAAGAATATGTCGATGAAACACTTACAAGTGAAATCGATATCTTCATAAGATTTTGCTTTCCTGTCTTCAGGATTGACTTCGTTATATAAGAACAGAATGTCTTTATTCGAAAAGAAGTGTTCAAAAATAGGTGACAGATGGATATTCGAACTGTATTCTGAATTCTGTACTTCTTCTATAAGGTTAATGACAAAATAGATGGCACTACTAAAGACACTTGGTTCGAATTTTCCCTTCTCCTGACAATTCAGAACCTGATCAGTATACTTTTTAATCAAAGAAGAAATTTCCATTTTTAACCGTCTTTCTCTTTCATTTATCTAGTCGGATGTTATAAGAGTAACGCTTTTGGCATTGCTTTTCTCTTCAAGGAACCTTGCATAACTGAAGTATACGTTGTTCTTTTTCTGTAAGATGATTTCCTGATTCCAGTCATGTATCTCCACAATCCGATAACAGGCAAAGCGTGTACGTCCGTCTCCGAGGTAGGAATCCCTATGCCATTCCACGGCAAGATTATCTCCTACCTTCAGCGACTCAAAGTCTTCAAGCGTTAGAATGTGTTTGAGAACTATCATATCGTTTCTCCTTTACTTCGTCCAAGCGTCT
>Ga0172377_10000255_pt1 | contig 47723 bp, 43 predicted proteins | sample Pumphouse3metaG_FD_119749 | JGI IMG/M metagenome (GOLD analysis project Ga0172377, IMG submission 119749) | Leachate microbial communities from a municipal landfill in Southern Ontario, Canada - Pumphouse #3 metaG | ecosystem: Engineered > Solid waste > Landfill > Unclassified | place: Canada... | reverse complement strand
TTGTGTCTCTATTTGGATAATTTTTTTATAAAAAAATCGACATATTCATTCTATTTAGTATTTATTTTGATTTGTTTTAATTTTTATTGGTCTTAAAAAATACAATAACAACTAATATAAAACTATTTAAAATAAAAAAAATCCTTCAGCATTTAAGCTGAAGGATTGATAAAACCTATCTTTTATTAGATTATTTTTTCTATATTTTCATATGAAAATAATAGAATTGATTTTAACTGTGTTATTTCTAGTGGAATCACTCTCACTTGAATTTTAAAATACTCCTCTGAATTATTTGATTTTTTTAATCTCAATTCTGTTAGAAGACTTTTATTTGTAGAAATTATTTCATTAATATTTTCTTTTGCTTTTAAAATATCATCCTTGTGAACAAGTTGAAATAAATTTAAATTTTTATCGTATATCATCTCACTGTTAATATTCATTTTTTTAAAAAATCTTTTATTTGCTCTTATTGTGGATAAATTTCCATTGGAATATTCTTGAACTGAAAGAACTGATATTTCACTTTCAAAAATTTTGCTAAATTGAGAATTTGGATTTAATATCTCTTCTAGTTCTATTAAAGGAATAAATTTATTTTTTAAATTATTATCTTCATCAAAAATTTCTTTTTTATTTCTATTTTTAATTAAATAGTTATCAAAATCATCCTTTGGCATAGGTTTAGCAAAATAGTATCCTTGACCATAAATATATCCTATACTTTTTAAATAGTTAACCTGCTCTATAGTTTCGACACCTTCAACTATTAAAGATAAATCTAGCCATCTTCCTAACCCCACAACAAAATTTAATATCCCTATATTATTCTTTGTTTTTGAAGATGTTTCTAAAAATTTAATGTCTAATTTTAAAATATCAATAGGTAATTCCTCTAACATATTTAATGAAGAATATCCACTACCAAAATCGTCCATTTCTATATTAAAGCCTATTTCTTTCAATTTTTTTACAACTGCTATTAGTTGTTTAGAATTTTCTGTATAAGATGTCTCTGTTATTTCTAAACTAATATATTCTATAGGAACTTTATACTTATCAATTATAACCATCATCATATTTATTAGATTAGGATTATATATGTCAACTCTAGATAAGTTAATAGAAATCCTTATTGGTTGTATACCTGTATCTATCCATTCTTTTAACTTAGAGCATACTTCCTCTAGTACAAACATATCTATATTAGTTATAAATCCATTTTTTTCAAATAATGGTATAAATCTATTTGGAGTTATGAACCCAAGATCCTTATGTATCCATCTGATTAAAGCTTCAGCTCCTATAACTTCTCCTGTTATTAAATTTGATTTTGGTTGCAAGTATACTTTAAAATCTTTATTTTTTAAAGATTCTTCCATACAATTTAATAACTCTTGTTCTGCCTTGATTTTTTCTATTAACTTTTCATCATAGGGAGAATAAAGAACATTATATTTTCCTTTTATTGAGTCTATTGCTAGTTTAACCCTATCACACATGATACTTATTGGAACTTTCTTATTATTTATTTCATATACTCCAAAATGTATTGGAATCTCTATATTTAAATTGTATGCTTTTATTTCTTTTTCAATTTCATACAGAATATTTATATAATTTGTATTTCTATTTATAAATATATAAAATTGATCTGCTACAGCTCTAGAACATATAACCTTATAATCTCTGAATTTTTTTTCAATTAATTTAGCTATAAATTCTAATAACCTATCCCCTTCTTTCATTCCAAAAATATCATTAACTAGTTTGAACCTTTCTATATTTAAACCCACCAAATCAAACTCAGTTTTTGAATTTTTTAAATATTTTTCAACATATCCAAAGAAAGCTTCCTTTGTATATAAATCCGTTAAACTATCCTTTTCTAAAGTATTAACTAATAAGGAATTTTGGATCAATTCAATAATATTTTTAATTCTATGTTTTATTATTATTGGATTATATGGTTTAGGTAAAAAATCCGACGCACCTAATGAGAGAGCTTTTATTTCTGTTTCCACATCATTTTGTTGTGTCATAACAATTACTGGGAGACTTGAAAAAATCCTATCCTTTTGATGAATTTTTAAAAACTCAAATCCATCCATAATAGGCATAACTAAATCTAATAAAATAGTAGCTATTTTATTATTTTCAGAACGAATAATATTTAGGGCCTCTCTCCCATTATTTGCAGACAAAACATTATAATCTTTTTCTAATATTTTTTCTAATATTTTTATGTTTATTTCATTATCATCAACTACTAATATCGTATGTTTTTTTCTAACCATAAACTCCCCTCCATAAAAAGCAACCTCAGATATTAGTATACTATATTTTAATTATTTTTTAAATAATTATTTTATTATATTATTACTTACCTTATCTGGAAAATATTTTTTTACTAATTGTAAATATTCTCCACTTTCTAACACTTTATTAAAAGCTAATTCAAAATCTTCTTCCAGTTTTTTATTTCCCTTCTTAAATGCCATAGCCTCTCCTGGAGAATTATCCATAATTATATCTGCTATTTTTAATCCCTTTGTATTTTTTATGTATTCTTCACCACTATTTTCATCTATAACTACTGAGTCTATCTTATTTTGAGTTAATGCTAATATTGCCCCTGCAAAGGAATCAAATAAGACAATTTTTCCACCTTTTTCTTCAGCTAACTTTTCTTGCTTAGATCCCAATTGAACCCCTACTCTTTTATCCTTTAAATCTTCCTTTTTTAATATATTACTTCCTTCATTAACAATAATTGCATGCCCTGTTCCAAAGGCCAAGTAAGGTTTTGAAAAATCAACTGCTTTTGATCTTTCTGGAGTTGCTGACATTCCTGCAATAACAACGTCTATTTTATTACTTTGCAAAGCTGGCAATAATCCTGAAAAACTCATATTTATCCATTTCACTTTATAATTTAATTCTTTTGCCATAGCTTCCATTAATTCAATATCAAAGCCTACTATTTTATCCCCTTCTAAATATTCATAGGGTTTAAATTCTGCATTTGTCCCAACATATACTTTTTTCATTCCAAAACTAAAACTAAACGTTAAAATTGTTAATATTAAAATCATTATTTTTTTCATATTCTATCTCCCTTTATATTTTATTAGTTATTTATTTGGTTAAATTCATTTTCCACTGCATTTAATAATTTTTTATCCTGTATTAACTCTATTCCTGTTAATACCATTGCAAATATAGCTTCCTTCATTCCTTTATAAGCTTCTTTTGTTACACTTGCCCTAGCAAATTCTACGCTATGCCCAATTAAATCCTTTGAAGATATTGGAAAGTAAGAATGGATTGTAGGACAGATATGACTAACATCTCCTGCATCTGTAGATCCATCTGAATTAGACATTTCTATTTCCTTTACTCCTATTTTCTCAAGATTTTTAGTGTAAGCTTCTGATAATACTTCATTTGTTATTAAATGTTTAAAAGTATATTCATAATTATTTATTTCTAAAGAACATCCTGTTGCCATTGCTGCTCCTTTAGCACAATTTTTAACTTTTTCACTTAAATTATACATTTCCTTTGTTGTTTTATCTCTAACATAAAAATTAGCTACTCCTAAATCTGGAATAATATTTGCAGCTTCTCCTCCATTTGAAATTATTCCATGTATTTTTGATGTTGCTTTTGTTTGTTGTCTTAAAGCATTTACACTATTAAACAATTGAATAACTGCATCTAGTGCATTAATCCCATTATATGGATCCCCTGCTGCATGGGCTGTTTTCCCTATGAATTTAAATTCCAAAGCTTCAATAGCTTGACTAGATGAACTTTTTTTATGACATCTTCCTGTTGGATGAGATATTATTGCCACATCAATATCATCAAAAACATTAGCCTTTGCCATATCCACTTTTGCTCCAAAATTTTCCTCTGCTGGAGTTCCTAAAACAACAATTTTTCCTCCATAATTATTTATAAACTCTTTTAACATTATACCAGCTCCTATACTTGTTATTCCTAAAATATTATGCCCACAACCATGTCCTATTTCAGGTAAGGCATCATATTCAGCCATAAAACAAATACATGGTCCTTCTTTACCACTGTTGTATTCAGCTCTGTAAGCAGTTTTTATATTCACATATTCTTTTGTTACTTTAAAACCTTTTTTTTCTAAAAATTCAATATGTGCCTTTGAGGATTTAAATTCCTTTCTTCCAATTTCTGGATTCTTATATAGATATTCGTTTAAAACTTTTAATTCTGAAAATATTTTTTCAAATTCTTTTTCTAAATTTTCTAACATACTTACCTACCTTTTTTTATTTTTCAAACAAAAAAAACCATTTTTAGATTTTATCTAAAAATGGTTTTAACTTTTATATATATTAAAAAAATATTTATTAAAATTAATCTCACTTTTATCTATTAAATAGCAACCTAAAAAGACTATATGAATATTTTAAATCCAACTTAATATTCCTTTGTCTCCTTATATTCTTTAACATGAGATTAACTCCTTATTTTTAATTTCTGATATTATAATGCTTATCAACCTGATTGTCAAATGTTTTTTAATATCTGTAAGCTAAATCTATTTTTTTACTTAGCAATTCTTCATTTATAATTGTTTTTTTATTATTCACCTTGAAAATAATTTTACTATCTATATTTTTATTTGCTTTTATTCTATTTAAACTTTTTAAAGAAGATACTTCTAAAAAATTTGGAGATAAATACTCTATAACTTTTAAATTCAAAGGGTTTTCCTCTGTTTCTTTAAATAAAAATATTGTATCATCATTTAAATAATTTAAAAAATTATCAATTTTACCCCAGTCTTTAGCTTCTTTTATTTCATATACAAGATTTTCAGGTAATATTCCAAAATTGCTAGTTAAATTGTTTACACTAGAAAAAAAGAAATTGGGATCTGTTATATGACTTACTCTTAAAGTATAAAATAATTTGTTTTTTAATAATTTCTTTTCTTTGGCTATTTTATAAGATTTTTCCTGTAGTTTTAAAATAAAAAACTCAAACAATCCCTCTTTAAAGGCACAATTATAAATATAATCATTATCTTTAAAACCAGCGTCACTAAAATCCTTTATAATTTTATAACCATATATTAAATTATTCTTTAAATTTATTACTGGAATAAATTTAAAAGTTGTTTTCTCCACTACATTTTTAAAATCAATATCTTTCTCCAAAGTACACCACCTAATTGCATTTTATCTTTACTTCTTTTATACTATTTATTAACAAATTAAGATCAACATATCTGTATTCTTCTAATCTATCCTTTGAATGTTTTTTTAAATCTGGCTGAGGTAATTTTTCCGATATTTTTAAAGCTCCTTTTATCATATTTAAAGAATTTATACCACTTATATCTAGATCTTTTGAAATTAATATTGACTTAAATGGATTTTCTATATTCGCTATATTATATATTATAGGATCACTTAATAATTTATGCCCCTTTAAGACATATTTATAAACTTCTGCTAAAACTTTTGTTAAATTAGCCTCTTTTAAATAAATAACATCATCAGTTTCTTTATAAAAATGAAAAACTTTTTTGTTATTTGTTATTATTTTAAATTTCATTAGAAGCCCTCCTATTCTGAATTTGAGTACTCTATTTAGTATACCATATTTTTTATTTTATTTGACATTATTTTTTTTTTATAGTATACTTCTCTTTAAGAAATTGAAAGGGGGAAATAATGTATAAATTTAGATGTTTTTTTAAATATTATAGCAATTTAAAAGAATCCTACATTTTATTTATTTTTTCATTTTTTTCTTATTTTTTTAATATTTATTTTGAATTTCAGATATAACTTAATGTTATATCTTTTTTTTTATATAATTATATTGGGAGGTTACATGAAAGGAAAATTAATTCTTGAAAATGGAAATATTTTTGAAGGAAAAATATTTGGAGAACTTGGTGAAACAGTTGGTGAAATAGTTTTTAATACTGGAATGACAGGTTATCAAGAACTTTTAACTGATCCGTCTTATTGCGGTCAAATTGTTGTAATGACATATCCAATGATAGGAAACTATGGTATTAACTTAGAAGATATGGAATCTGACCGTTCTTATCTAAAGGGATTCATTATAAAAGAAGATGCTAAACTTCCCAATAATTTCAGATGTGAAATGACTTTAGACGGATTTTTAAGACAAAATAATATTGTAGCTTTTAAAGGAGTCGACACTAGACAACTAGTTAAAATCATTAGAGAAGAAGGTGCTATGAAAGCAATTATAACTGCTGAGGATTTAACTGAAAAAGAATTATATGAAAGATTTAGTAATTTTAATAATTCTACAGCAGTTGCAAAAGTTAGTACTAAAGAAATTTATGAAATTAAAGGATATGGTAAAAAAATTGGAGTTATGGATTTTGGTATAAAAAGAAATATTCTTAGAAATTTCCAAAATAGAAACTGTAATTTAACTGTTTTTCCTTGGGATACAACAGCTGATGAAATTTTAAAATATAATTTAGATGGTTTGTTCTTATCAAATGGACCTGGGGACCCAACTGACTTAGAAAATTCTATCCTTGAAATAAAAAAAATAATTGGAAAATTACCTATAGCTGGAATTTGCTTAGGACAACAACTAATTGCTTTAGCTTTAGGAGGTTCAACAACAAAATTAAAATATGGACACAGAGGATGTAATCATCCTGTAAAAGATTTAGAGAGAAATAAAATTCATATAACTTCACAAAATCATGGATATGTTGTTGATAAGGTTCCTGATTCTATGGAAGTTACTCATATAAATCTAAATGACAACTCTATAGAAGGATTAAAAAGTGATGAATTTCATATTATGAGTGTTCAATATCATCCTGAAGGTTGTCCTGGACCAGAAGATAATAATTACTTATTCGATGATTTTTTAAAATTATTTGAATATAAATTTTAAATATAGAAATAATTATTATAGTATTTATTAAATTTAATTATTAATATTTTAATTGGAGGTTTTTAATGATAGATAAAAATATAAAGAAAACATTAGTTATAGGTTCTGGACCAATAATAATAGGGCAAGCTGCTGAATTTGACTATTCAGGTACACAAGCATGTGAAACTTTAAAAAAAGAAGGGATTGAAGTTGTTTTAATTAATTCAAATCCTGCAACAATAATGACTGATAAAGCTGTTGCTGACAGAATTTATATAGAACCAATTACATTGGAATTTGTTGAAAAAGTAATAGCTAAAGAAAGACCAGATTCAATTTTAGCTGGAATGGGAGGTCAAACAGCTTTAAATATGGCTGTGGAACTTAAAGAAAATGGAATTTTAGACAAATATAATGTTCAAGTTTTGGGAACTTCCATTGACTCAATCAAAAGGGGAGAAGATAGAGAACTTTTTAGAGAAGCTATGGAAAAAATAGATGAACCTATTATTGAAAGTAAAATTGTAGAAACTTTAAAAGAAGGTTTTGAAGTTGCTAGAGTAATTGGTTATCCTGTTGTTGTAAGACCAGCTTATACACTTGGAGGAACTGGGGGAGGATTTGCCCATAACCCAACTGAATTGGAAAATATTCTTTCTAAAGGTCTTAGCCTTTCTAGAGTTGGACAAGTTTTGATTGAAAAATCAATTCTAGGATGGAAAGAAATTGAATATGAGGTTATCAGAGATAAAAATGGAAATTCCATTATAGTGTGTAACATGGAAAATATTGACCCTGTAGGTATCCATACTGGAGATTCCATTGTTGTTGCTCCATCTCAAACTTTATCAGATAGAGAATATCAAATACTTAGAACATCTGCATTAAAAATAGTAAATGAAATAGGAGTTATTGGAGGATGTAATGTTCAATTTGCTTTAAACCCAAAATCTTTCCAATATGCTATTATAGAAATAAACCCTCGGGTTTCTAGATCTTCTGCTCTTGCTTCTAAGGCTACAGGATATCCTATTGCAAGAGTTGCTACTAGACTTTCTCTAGGTTATACATTAGACGAAGTTAAAAACGAAGTAACTGAAAAAACCTTTGCCTGTTTTGAACCAACTTTAGATTATATAGTAGTTAAAATTCCTAAATGGCCATTTGATAAATTTAAAAAAGCTAATAAAAAATTAGGAACACAAATGATGGCTACAGGTGAGATTATGGCCATTGGAAATAATTTTGAAGCTGCTTTACTTAAAGGTATCCGTTCTCTAGAAATAGGAAGATTCAACTTTAATCATCCATCTGTTAATAAAATGTCAATGGATGAACTTAAAGATGCTGTTATAAAACCTGATGACATAAGATTATTTATTGTAGCTGAAATGTTAAGAAGAGGATACATAAAAGAAAAATTACAAAAAATTACAGGTATTGACAAATTTTTTATGGAAAAATTAGAATGGATTGTAAAACAAGAAGAAATATTAAAGAAAACTAAATATAAAGATTTCAAACCTGAATACTTAAGAAAACTAAAAAGAAAAGGATTTTCAGATAAAGGAATAGCTGAATTTATAAATGTTTCTGAAAAGGATATTGAAAGAAAAAGAAAAGAAAATAATATTTATCCAGTTTATAAAATGGTAGATACTTGTGCTGGAGAATTTTCAGCTGACTCATCATACTACTATTCAACTTATGACGAATATGACGAAGTTACAGTATCTAATAAGAAAAAAATAATAGTTATTGGTTCTGGTCCCATAAGAATTGGACAAGGAATAGAATTTGATTATTGTACAGTCCATGCTGTAAAAACTTTGAAAAAATTAGGAATTGAAAGTATTATTATTAATAACAATCCTGAAACAGTTTCAACAGATTTTTCCACAGCAGATAAACTATATTTTGAGCCATTAGTAATAGAAGATGTTATGAATATAATTGAAAAAGAAAAACCTGAAGGAGTTATCCTTCAATTTGGAGGACAAACTGCAATTAAACTTGCAAAGGAACTATCTAGTCGTAATATTAAAATACTAGGAACTTCTGCTGAAAAAATTGATGAAGCTGAAGATAGAGAAAAGTTTGAAGAAATGATGGAAGAACTAAACATTAAAAGACCTAAAGGAAGAGCTGTTTGGAATATTGAAAATGGTATAAAAATCGCCAATGAAATTAACTATCCAGTACTAGTTAGACCTTCTTATGTTTTAGGAGGACAAGGTATGGAAATATGCCACGATGAATACAATCTTGTTAAATACTTAGAATCATCATTTGATAGAGATCCTGAAAATCCTGTACTTATCGATAAATATTTAAATGGTATTGAGCTTGAGGTTGATGCAATTTGTGACGGAGAAAATATAATTATTCCTGGTATTATGGAACATTTAGAAAGAGCTGGAGTACATTCTGGTGATTCAATAACTGTCTACCCTCAGCAAAATCTATATAAAGGAACTGAAGAAGAAGTTCTTAGAATTTCAAAAGAAATTTCTAAAGCTTTAGAAATAAAAGGAATGATGAATATTCAATTTATTGCCTATGAAAATGAATTATACGTTATTGAAGTTAACCCAAGATCTTCTAGAACAGTACCGTATATTTCTAAAATATCTGGTATGCCTGTAATTGAAATTGCAACAAAAATAATTTTAGGACAAACATTAGAAGAAATTGGCTATAAACCTGGAATATATAAAAAACCTAATTTAGTAGCAGTAAAAGTTCCTGTTTTCTCAACTGAAAAACTTGGAGATGTTGAAATTTCATTAGGTCCTGAAATGAGATCTACAGGGGAAGTTTTAGGAGTTGGAAATACTATAGAAGAAGCAATCTATAAGGGATTAATTGCAGGGAAAAGAGCTAATAAAGTATCTGGAAAAAGGATTCTTCTTACAATAAGAGATAAAGATAAAGATGAATTCTTACCAATAGCAAAAAAATTAATAGAATTAAATTGTGAATTGTTAGCTACCACTGGAACAGCTAAGTATCTTAATAACCACAACATAAAAACTTCTCAAATTAATAGAATCGGAGAAAGCACTCCAAATATTTTAACTGCCATACAACATGGTAATATAGATTTAATAGTTAATACACCAACTAAAGCGAATGATGCTCAAAGAGATGGATTTAAAATGAGAAGAATAGCTATTGAATATGGCGTGGAAGTTCTTACTTGTTTTGACACATTAAACGCTATTATAAAAACAGAAAAAAGACATTTCAAAGATAAAGACCTTGATATTTTTGATATCTCAAAAATTTAACTTGATTATTTAATAAAAATAAGTATAATATCAATAAGGAAGTTGTTTCTAAAATGAAGCAACTTCCTTATAACTTTAAATAATAAATTTTAGTCTAATACGTTAGATGATAAATTTTAATTTTTTTTAGGAGGAATCTATGTATAATTTTAATCATGATGGCTATTCTATGGATCAAGATACCGCTACAGAAAACAAACTTTTAAGATCTGCCTTTTCTTATATGGTACTTGGACTTTTAATTACTTTTTCTGTTCCAGCTTATATTTTATTTTTTAATAACTATTTTTTAGCGACAATTTATAAATTTTATTTACCTTTAATAATTGGTGAATTTGTAGTAGTTATTGCCCTTTCAGCTGGAATCAATAAAATTTCTAAATTAACAGCAACCTTTATGTTTTTTCTTTATTCATTTTTAAATGGATTAGTTTTTTCTTTAATTGGTGCTGCATATAATTTGAATGTTATTTTCTATGCTTTATTAACCACTATTGTTATGTTTACTGTTCTAGCAATTTATGGTTATACAACTAATGAAGATTTAAGTAAATATGGTGGGTTTTTAAAAACAGGACTTATATCTTTAATTTTAATGAGTGTCATTAATATATTTCTTAAAGCTTCTAATTTATATTGGATGGTTACTATTTTAGGAGTTGTTATTTTTTCAGCTCTAATATGCTTTGATGTAAATAGAATAAAAAAAATGGCTTATCAAATTTCATCTGGAGATAAAGAAGCGATGGGTAAGATGGGAATAATCGCAGCCTTAAGCCTTTACTTAGATTTTATTAATTTATTCTTATATCTTTTAAGAATTTTTTCTAGAAAAAAATAATAATAAAAAGAGCAGTTTCCTATGCTCTTTTTTTATTGAACCAATTTTAATTATTTACTTTTTTTTTACAATATGATATCTTTATACTTAAGGATATAGTAGCTTACTATATTATAATGGGTAAAAATTGAATATTTAGGAGGCAAAATGTATTTAGATATTATCTTTAAAGTCGTAGGGGGATTAGGAATTTTCCTTTACGGTATGGACAATATGTCTGGTGGAATGCAAAAACTCGCTGGTAAGAAATTAAAAAAAATACTTGCAGCTCTAACCACTAACAGATTTATTGCTATTTTTATGGGATTTTTTGTAACCATGCTTGTTCAGTCTTCTTCTGTTAGTACAGTTATGACAATTGGTTTTGTTAATGCATCTTTACTAACATTAGAACAAGGTTTAGGAGTTATTCTAGGAGCTAATATTGGTACTACAATAACTGGGTGGTTATTAGTTCTAGATCTTGGTAAATTTGGGCTACCCATAGCTGGAATTGCAGCTATTATCTTTATTTTTGTAAAAAAGGATCGTTCAAAAACAAAAGCTCTTACTTTAATGGGATTTGGACTTATATTTTTAGGATTAGAACTAATGAGTAATGGTTTAGAACCAATTAGATCAATGCCTGAGTTTTTAAATTTATTTAAACTATTTGTAGCTGATTCCTATTTTGGAGCTTTTAAAGCTGCTCTTGTTGGAGCATGTATTACTGCTCTTGTACAATCTTCTTCCGCTACTCTAGGTATTACCATCACCCTTGCACTACAGGGATTAATTGATTATCCTACAGCTGTAGCTCTTGTTTTAGGTGAAAATGTAGGTACTACAATAACTGCCTTCCTAGCAACTTTAAATGCCAGTACAAATGCTAAACGAGCTGCATATGCTCATAGTATAATTAATATTTTTGGAGTATGTTGGGTTATTTCAATATTTCCATACTATTTAAAAGTTTTAAACTTAGTCGTTGATTCAAAAGACAATATAACCATTGGTATAGCAACTGCTCATACTATGTTTAATATTTTAAATGTTCTTTTCTTCACTCCTTTTGTTGGGCCTTTATCCAGACTACTCAAAGTTTTAGTAAAAGATAATGGTAAAATGGATAATAAAGTCACCAAATTAGATGCCCTTATGGTTGCTACACCAGGGGTTGTTGTTGGACAAACAAAAATAGAAATATTGACAATGGGACAATATATTAAAGAAATGTTATTCACTTTAGAGGAAATCTATGCTAAGCAAAAAGAAATATCTGAGAAAAAAATAGAAAGATTACAACATGTGGAAGACAGCTTAGATTTATATCAAAAAGAAATTACTGATGTTAACTTCATGATTTTAAATAAAGATTTAAGTAATAATCTAATCGAAGAAACTAGAAAAAATTTAGAAATTTGTGATGAATATGAAACCATTAGTGATTATTGCCTCAGAATTGCCAAAGCATTAAAAAAAATACAAGATAATGATATTGAACTCACAGAAATTGAAAGAAATATTTTATTTAAATTAAATGAAAGCACTGAATTATTATTTAGAGAAGTTAATATTTCCTTTGAAGAAAAAGATAGAGAGAGATTTTTAAAAGCAATTATAAAAGCAGATAAGATCACTTCTGATTTTAAACGAGCTAGAGCATATCATTTAAAAAATGCATCTCAAGCTGGTGTTCCAGTTATGCTAAGTACTGGATATATGGATATATTAAACTACTATAGAAGAATAAGAGATCATTTATTTAATATAATTGAAGTATTCTCAAGATTATAATAAAAAAAGAGCGACGTCAGTCGCTCTTTAAAATTATCTATCAACTTAATATACTCAATTATTTTCCTTTAATGTATGTCCTGCAAATTTATTTAATATTATTGCCAATGCTCCATCACCTGTTACATTACAAGCAGTACCAAAACTATCTTGAGCTAAATAAAGGGCTATCATCAAAGACAATAATTCAGGTGGGAATCCTAACATTGTATCTAATAGTCCTAATGCTGCCATTACAGCTCCACCTGGAACCCCAGGAGCAGCTACCATTGTTACTCCTAACATTAGGATAAATCCAAAGAACATTGTAAATGAATAATTCATTCCATTTAACATCATTACAGCTAAAGAACAACTTGTTAATGTTATAGTTGATCCAGATAGGTGAATAGTTGCAAATAGTGGTACTGCAAATTCTGCAACTCCATCATTTACTCCGTTGCTTTTAGTTGATTGCAATGTTACTGGAATAGTTGCTGCTGATGATTGAGTTCCTATTGCAGTAAAGTATGCAGGTATCATTTTCTTTATTAAAGAAATAGGATTTTTCCCACTTAATGTTCCTGCTACTAGATATTGCAATAAAATAATGCACCAGTGTAATAAAATTACTATACCAAATACTCTTGCAAATACACTCATTATTGTTTCAACTTGACCAGCATAAGTCATATTAGCAAAAATTCCACAAATATGAAGAGGTAAAAATGGAATAATTATAACTTTAATAACACCCTCAACTATTGTTTGAAATTCATTCATAACATTCTTTATTGCATTACCTTTTGTGGCAGTAATTCCAATCCCAATTACAAAAGCCATTAGTAAAGCTGTCATTACTCCCATCAATGGTGGCATATCAACTTTAAAGAATCCACTTACTAAGGCATGCTCTGGATTAGAGGCATCTAAATGCAAAGAACCAACCTTCAAAAAAGAAGGAAAAATTGCACTATCTACAAAAAATGCAAAGGATCCTGCTATTATTGTAGAACAATATGCTAAGATAGTTGCAACACCTAATAATTTACCCGCATTGGATCCTAACTCTCCAATACCTGGAGCAACAAATCCTATTATAATTAATGGAATTACAAAACCTAAAAAGTTTCCAAAAATACCATTAAATGTAGCTAGTAATTTAACAACAAATAATACTTTTCCCTTACCTATAATTATACCGATTATTATACCGATTATCAATTTAGGTAATAAACCAAGTTTTTTCATGAAATCTCCCCCCTATAAATTAATATTAATTGATAGTTACTTGTTAATAGTTTGCCTCTATTAACAGATAAAGTGTACAAAAAAAATACTATTAATACATATATATATACACTAATGTATACACCATATTATAATAAAATGCAAGTTATTTTAACCATTTTTTTTGGAGGTCATATGATAAAAGGAAATACTGTTGGAGTAAAAGACTATATTTTAAAAGAATTAGAGGAATTATTGAAAGAAAAAATTGAAAAAGAATTCTTTCTAAAAAAGGAGCTTATTCTTAAAATTTCAGAAATAAGTTCAAAAATTAACAAAGAAATTAGCATTACTGTTAATAGAAATGGTAAAATTATAGACACTAATATTGGAGATAATAGTAGTGCTTCTATCCCTAACATCTCTATTAAAGAAAAAAAACTTAGTGGTTACAGACTAATACATACACATCCAAATGGTGTATCTAAACTTTCTGATGTTGATTTATCAGCTCTTATTGAACTTAAATTAGATTCAATTATAGCTATTGGAATCGATGATGTTGGAAATATCAACGGAATTAACTTTGCTTTTTGTAAAATGAAAGATAATGTTCTTTCCTATGAAGAATTTACAGCTAAGGATATAACTGTTGTTGAAGAATTTAATTATTTAGCCAAAATACAAGAAATTGAAAAAGAAATGAAAGATAGAGTAAATGATGAAGATGATAATGAATATGCTATCTTAGTTGGTAGAGAAAATATGGAGAGTCTTCTAGAGCTAAAAGAACTAGGAAATGCTTGTGAAATCCAAACTGTTGATATATTATTGCAAAAGGGAAAAACAATTGACAAAAGATTTTATATAGGACAAGGAAAAGTTTCTGAACTATCTAAATTAAAACAAATAAGATCAGCTAACTTAATTATTTTCGACGAAGAACTTTCAGGTATTCAAATCAAAAATTTAGAAGAGATCACAAATTGTAAAGTCATTGACAGAACCTATTTAATTTTAGAAATTTTCGCCAGAAGAGCTAAATCTAAAGAAGCTAAAATACAAATTAAACTAGCTAAACTAAAATATGCTAGTGCTAGATTAATTGGTCTTGGATCCTCTTTGTCTAGAATTGGTGGAGGAATTGGAAACAGAGGAGCAGGAGAAACAAAATTAGAACTAGACAGAAGAAATATTAAGGATAAAATATCTGCTTTAAAGAAAGAACTTATAAAAATTAAAAATATTAGAACAACTCAAAGGGAAAAAAGAGAAAATTCTGGAATAGGTAAAATTTCTCTTGTTGGTTACACTAATGTTGGAAAATCTACTCTTAGAAATTTAATTGTAAAAGAATATTGCGATGAAAATACAGCTAAAACAGAGAATGTTCTTGCTAAAAACATGTTATTTGCTACTTTAGATACAACTATAAGGGTTATAAGACTGAATTCAAACAGAGAAGTTGCCTTCATTGATACTGTTGGTTTTATTAGAAAATTACCACACGATTTAATAGAAGCTTTTAAATCTACCCTCGAGGAAGTTATTTTTTCAGATGTTTTAATACATGTTGTAGATGTTTCAAGTGAAAATTTATATCAAGAAATTTCAGTTGTTGAAAATGTTTTAAAAGAACTTGAAGCTGATAATAAACCAACTATATTAGCTTTAAATAAAACTGATTTAATCACAGAGGAAAGACTTTTAGAAATAAAAGAAAATCTGAAAAAATATACAATTATTGAAATCAGTGCTAAAGATAATGTTAATATTGATACTTTACTAAACCATGCTAATAGTTTGCTTCCAGATAAAACTAAAGAAGTTGAATATTTAATTCCTTATAGCAGTACTTCTGTATCTTCATATTTACATAGTAATTCTTCTGTTTTAAAGGAAGAATTTTTAGCTGAGGGGATTAAAATAATAGCTCTTGTTGATGAAAAAGTATATAATAAATGTGAAAAATTTATTGTTTTATCTTGATTTCCAACACAAAATATGATAGAATCGTAAAAATGCAAAAAAAACGGAGGTAAAAATGAATAGATATTTATTTGAAGATTTTAAAATATTTTTTTTGAATTTCATTTCTACCTTTTTTAATTATTTTAATATTATCAATATTACCAAAGAATAAAAATTACTAATTTTGTAATTTTTATTCTTTTTTTTTAGGAGGATATTTATGAACAGTATTATCTCTATTAAAAATTTTAGTAAAAATGAAATTCTAGAAATACTAAATAAAGCAAATAGTCTAAAAAATTTCCCACAACAAAAACTTATTGAAAATAAGATAATTGCAACACTTTTCTTTGAACCATCAACTAGAACAAGACTTTCTTTCACTTCTGCTAGTTTTAAAATAGGAGGAAAAGTTCTTGGATTTGATAGCCCTGATGCAACTTCATTGAAAAAAGGAGAAAGCCTAAGAGATACAATAAAAGTTATAGAAGGATATTCAGATGTGATCATTATGAGACATCTTAGAGATGGGGCTGCTAAGTTTGCCAAAGATATTTCAACTATACCAATCATTAACGCTGGAGATGGTTCTAATGAGCACCCTAGCCAAACTCTACTAGATTTGTATACTATTAAAGATAAGCTAAAAAATATTGATAATCTTACAACTGCATTTGTTGGAGATTTAAAATATGGACGAACAGTGCATTCTTTAACAGAAGCACTTTCAAAATTTTCAGGACAAAAATTTTATTTTGTAGCTCCTGAAGAAATTCAAATACCAAGTGAAATTAAAAAAATATTAGATTCAAAAAATATCCCCTATGAACTACTTTCTGATTACAAAGAAATACTAAAAGAAGTTGATGTTCTATATATGACAAGAATTCAAAGGGAAAGATTTGAAAATCCAGATTTATATGAAAAAGTAAAAAATTCATTTGAAATTTCAAAAAATGTTATTCTAGGAAAATGCAAAGAAAATATGATAATTCTTCATCCTTTACCTAGAGTAAATGAAATTAATATCGATTTAGATGACACAAAACACGCTGTATACTTTGAACAAGCTAAAAATGGAGTTCAAATAAGAGAAGCTATGATTGGAATCGCTTTAGGTAAAATTAACATCCATTCTTCAGATAAAATAAATGATGATACTGTAATAAATAAAGATGTTAGTCTTTGCCCAAACAAAAATTGCATTACAAAATTTGAAAAAACAGATAATAAAGTAGTTATTAAAAATAATGAACAATTCTGTTACTATTGTGGAAAAAAAATTAATTAATTAATATATGGAGGAATATATGTTTTTAGAAGATTGCATGGTTTTAGAAAATATTAAAATTTCAGATTCTTATTACCTATTAAAATTAAAAAGTGAAAAATCCATAGCTTTAGCTAAACCTGGTCAATTTTATATGCTTCAATGCAAAAATAAATCTACTTTATTAAGAAGGCCCATTAGTCTTCACTACATATCAAAAAATAAAAATATTATTGAATTCTATTATGAAGTTAAAGGAGAGGGAACTAAAGACTTTAAAAATATAAAGTCAGGAGAAATTATTAATTTACAAGGTCCTCTTGGAAATGGATTTGATATTCAAGTGGAAAAAGAAAATATTGTTGTTATTGGTGGAGGAATGGGAATGGCTCCTATGAAATTCTTAATTGATATTCTTTCTAAAAAAAATAATGTTACCTTTATTTCTGGAGGTAGAAATAAAAATAGCATAAAAATTTTAGAAAATTTTAATCTTGAAACTATAAAAACAATTATTACAACAGACGACGGTTCTCTTGGAATAAAAGGGAATGTAACTGTCCCTCTACTTTCTCTTTTGAAAGAAATGAAAGTTGATAAAATATACGCTTGTGGCCCATCTATAATGATGAAACATATTATGAATATAGCTGATAGTAAAAATATTTCATGTGAAGTTTCCCTTGAAGAAAGAATGGCTTGTGGAGTTGGAGCTTGTGTAGGATGCTCTATTCTTACAAAGAATGGCATGAAAAAAGTATGTAAAGATGGTCCTGTATTTAATAGCAAAATTATTATTAATAAATAATTAAGGGGGATATAAATTGAAAAAATTAAATGTAAATTTTTTAGGTATTGACTTTAATAATCCTATTTTAACTTCTTCTGGTTGTTTTGGATTTGGATTAGAATATAAAGATTATTTTAATCCAAATGAATTAGGTGGAATTGTACTTAAAGGTTTAACTTTAGAACCTAGAACTGGAAATTTAGGAACTAGAATAGCTGAGACTCCCAGTGGAATGTTAAATTGTGTTGGTCTTGAAAATCCTGGAATTGATGTTCTTGAAAATGAAATTATTCCAAATTTAATAAAACAAAACATTAATACAAAAATAATTGTAAATATAAATGGAAGTACTCTTGAACAATATGTTGAAATTGCTAAAAGGGTTAATAAAATAAAAGAAATTCATATGGTAGAGTTAAATATTTCTTGCCCAAATGTTAAAGATGGTGGAATGGCTTTTGGAGCAAATCCTGAAGTTGCAGGAAAAATTACTAAAGAAGTTAAAAAAGTTTTAGACAAACCTTTAATTGTTAAACTTTCTCCAAATGTTACAAATATAGTTGAAATTGCTAAAATTGTAGAAGAAAGTGGAGCTGATGCTATTTCAATGATAAATACATTGCTTGGTATGAAAATAGATATTAAAAAAGGTACTCCAATCTTAGGAAATACTTTTGGAGGATTATCTGGCCCTGCTGTTAGACCAGTTGCTGTAAGAATGGTTTATCAAGTGGCACAAAATATAAATATTCCAATCATTGGAATGGGTGGAATTAACTCTTGGGAGGATGCAATTGAATTTATAATGGCTGGAGCTACTATGGTCTCCATTGGAACTGGAATTTTTCCAAATCCACTTTTACCACTTGAAATAAAAGAAGGATTAAATAATTATTGTATTGAAAACAATTTAAATAATTTGCAAGATATAAAAGGAATAGCCTTTAAAAAATAATTTCACTAAATATGGAGGACTAATTATGAACGGAAAAGACAGATTAATAATAGCTTTAGATTTTCCAAAAATGGAAGATGCTATTAGGTTAATAGAAACATTAGAAGATGAGGCTACTTTTTATAAAGTTGGACTTGAGTTATTCTTAAATTCCAATGGAGAAATACTTAAATATTTAAAGGATAATAATAAAAAAATATTTTTAGATTTAAAATTTCATGATATTCCAAATACAACTGCTATGGCTGCTATTTTTGCTGCTAAAAAGGATGTTTTTATGTTTAATGTCCATGCTACTGGTGGTAAAAAAATGATGACTAAAGTTGTTGAAGAAGTCAGAAAAATAAATAAATCTTCTCTTCTTATTGCTGTAACTATTCTAACTAGTTTTTCTGAAGAAGAAATAAAAGAAACCTTTAAAACAAAAGCTAGCATACAAGAACTTGCTATGAATTTAGCTACTTTGTCTAAAGAATCTGGAATGAATGGAATTGTTTGTTCCCCTTGGGAAGCTAATTTAATAAAAGAAAACTTAGGAGATGATTTTAAAACCGTCTGTCCTGGAGTAAGACCTCTTTGGGCAGCTACAAATGATCAAAAAAGAATTATGACTCCTAAAAATGCTATTATAAATGGTTGCGATTTCTTAGTTGTAGGAAGACCAATTACTAAAAACGAAGATCCTAAAAAAGCAGTGAAATTAATTATAAAGGAAATTGAAGAAGGGCTAATTTTAAAAATTAATTAAAAGAGGTGACAAAATGTTAATTAAAAATGCTTTGATTTTTATAAATAATAAAGCAGTTTCTAAAGATATTTTAATTGAGAATGAAAAAATATCTAAAATCCAAGACGAAATACATTTGAAATATAATAAAGACAATTTAATTATTTATGCTAATGGAAAATACGCTCTTCCTGGAATAATTGATCCTCACACTCATATGAGAGATCCTGGGCTTACTTACAAGGAAGACTTTACAACTGGAAGCATGGCTTGCGCTAAAGGAGGAATAACTACGTTTTTAGACATGCCAAACACTATTCCAAATGTTATAACTAAAGAAGAACTTCTAAAGAAAAAAGAAAATTCTAAAAATAGAAGTTTTGTAGATTATGCCTTTTATTTTGGAGGTAGTAAATTAGATAATAGTAACGAAGTTAAAAAAACTATTAATATTTCAGTGGCAACTAAAATTTTTATGAATGTTTCCACAGGAAATATGCTTGTTGAAGATGAGAAAGTGTTAAAAAATATATTTGAAAATTCAAAATTAGTAGCTGTACATGCAGAAGGAAAAATGGTGAAAAAAGCTATTGAAATATCTGAAAAAACCAATACTCCCCTTTATCTGTGCCATCTTTCAACTGAGGAAGAAATAGAATATTTAAGAGAAGCTAAAGAAAAAAAATTAAAAGTTTACGGGGAAGTTACCCCCCATCATTTATTTTTAAACAAAGAAAATTTAAAAGACAATCCTCTTTTAGTTATGAAACCTCAGTTAAAAACAAAGGCAGATAACAATGCCCTTTGGAAGGCTATAAATGAAGGAATTATAGATACTATAGGAACTGACCATGCTCCTCATACATTGGAAGAAAAAAAGGAAAATACAATTTATGGAATTCCTGGAGTAGAAAATTCATTGGAATTAATGCTACAAGCTGTAAAAGAAAAAAAATTAGATATTGAAACTTTAAAAAGACTTATGAGTGAAAATCCCAGTAAAATATTTAACCTAAAAGGAAAAGGAAGTTTAGAAATAGGTTATGATGCTGATATTTTGCTTGTTGATTTAAATATTAATGAAAAAATAGATAAAAAAAATATAATATCAAAATGTAATTGGACCCCTTATGAAGATTTTAACAAAGGGGGCAATATTATTACTACAATTGTAAGAGGTAATATTGTATATAATAATGGAATATTTAATGAATTTAAAATAGGAAAGGAAGTGATTTAATATGAGTAGAGCAAAAGATGTTGCAAATTCTTTATTGTCTGTTGGAGCTGTTAAATTAAATGTAAAGGAGCCATTTACCTTTGTCTCTGGAATAAAAAGTCCAATTTATTGTGATAATAGAAAAATGATTGGCTATCCTGAAGAAAGAAAAATTGTTGTAGATGGTTTTATTGATATTTTAAAAAATAAAAATTTTGATATAATCGCAGGAACTGCAACTGCTGGAATTCCTTGGGCTGGATTTATCGCTGAAAGATTAAATGTTCCAATGGCATATATTCGTTCTGCTAAAAAAGATCATGGAGCTGGGCAACAAATTGAGGGAGCTGATTTTCAAGGAAAAAAAGTAATAGTTATTGAAGATTTAATTTCCACTGGGGGAAGTTCAATTAAGGCTGTAAAGGCTTCTAGAGAAGCTGGAGCAAAAGAAGTTGAAGTAGTGGCTATATTTTCATATGAATTTCCAAAAGCTATTGAAAACTTTAAAGAAGCAAATGTAAAACTTGAAAATATTTCTAATTTTACAACTCTTATTGAACTTGCTGCTGAAAAAAAATATCTTACTACAGAAGAAAAAGAAATAGCATTAAAATGGAATAAATCTCCTAACACTTGGGGAAAATAACTACTAATAAAAAAAGAAAATGAAAGGGGCAACTTTCATTTTCTTTTTTATTTATAAGTATAAGATTAAGGAAATTAGACGGCTAATCTTTGGAATTCAATTCCGTCTTGTATAAAGTAATTCTATCAATAATATTGTATTTTGTAAAATATTATTATATAATATATCCATAAGTAAAACTTATAAGGAGAAAAATAATGACACTTAAAGAAATAGAATATGTAATTGCAATTGCTAAATATGAAAGTTTTTCAAAAGCTGCTGATGCAATTTTTGTAAGCCAGTCTGCTTTGAGTCAGTCTATTACAAAGCTTGAGAAAGAACTTGGCCTTCAACTTTTCAGAAGAAACAATAAAAATATATCTTTAACATTTGCTGGAGAAATGTTCTTGAAAAAAGGTGAAGAAATCTTATCCCTTACAAATAAATTTAATACTGAGCTTAATACCTTAGCTTCTTGCAAAAAAAAAATTATTCGACTTGGTATTCATCAATCATATGGAAAATACTTTCTTCCCAAGCTAATACCATTTTATAAAAAAATGCTTCCAAATGTACAAATAAAAATAATTGAAGATTATTCAGCTAATTTAGAAAAATTATTACTAGAAAACAAGTTAGACATTGTTGTCTCTACTTTTCAGGAAAAAAAATCTACTCTTTCCTATAAAAAATTTTTCGAAGAAAATATACTATTAGCCATTGCTAAAAACAATCATCTTAATAGAGACTTTGGTGAAAATCAAGATATTAAAGAAATTGATTTAACTAATTTTAAAAACGAAAGTTTTATTCTATTAATAAAAGAGTTTAAATCTAGAAAAATTATTGATAATATTTGCAAAAGTTTAAACTTTACTCCAAATTGTATTTTAGAATCTAAAGATTTTGACACAATAAATTCTTTGGTAGCTCAAAATATGGGTGTTGGTTTTGTTCCTAGTTCCATTAATAAAGATAGAAATTCAAACTATTATAAAATTAAAAATGTTGATAGTAATAGAACTTTTTATATTGTTTACAAAAAGAAAATTATTCATAGACCTTATATTGTAGCTGAATTTATAAAACTAGCAGAAAATGCCATGATTAACCATTAAATAATAAAAAAAGCGAAAATAATTTTATTTTCGCTTTTTTATTATTTAATTAATTATTTAGAATGATAATCCACCAGAAATAGGAATTGTTACCCCTGATATATATGAAGATTCATCACTTGCTAAAAATAAAACTGTATTTGCAACATCTTCTTTAGTTCCCATTCTTTTTAAAGGAACTCCACTTAAAATATTTTCAACAGCTTTTTCTGATAATTTTTCTGTCATTGGACTTTGGATAAATCCTGGTGCAACACAGTTAACTCTAATTTGAGCTCCCTTTCTAGCTAACTCTTTTTTCCAAGTTTGTGTCATACCAATTACACCTGCTTTAGTTGCAGCATAATTTGTTTGTCCTATATTTCCATATATTCCCACAACTGATGATAATGTAATTATTGATCCTTTTTTATGTTTAGTCATTACTGGTGCAACTGCTTGAGTTACATTAAAAACACCCTTTAAATTAATATCTATTACAGAATCCCATTGAGATTCTTTCATTCTTACAAAAGGTCCATCTTGAGTTATTCCTGCATTATTAACTAGAATATCAATAGTTCCATATTCCTCAACTACTTCTTTAACTAGAGTTTTTATACCCTCTCTATCTGTTACATTTAATATTTTTCCAACTATATTTTCTTGTTCATATTCACATGGATTAATATCACAGGCGATTACAACTTTAGCTCCTTCTGATGCAAATCTTTCAACTATTGCTCTTCCTATTCCCATTGCTCCACCTGTTACTAAAGCAATTTTCCCTTCTATTCTATTCATGACTACCTCCTGTTTTTTTCAATTACATATGTAATTATATATTTTTTTATATTTTTTGTCAATATCTATATAAAGTAGTTGACTTGATCCTATTATTAGCTTAAACTATTCAAAGACTTTATTAATAAGGAGAAAACTCATATGCAAAATAACATTTTAAAATTTTACACTGTATTTTTTTTTATAAATACTATTAATAATCTCATACATCCTGTAACTCCTACATACATTAGATTGATGAATATGCCAGATTATATGTTTGGATTACTTTTTTCTTCAATGGCTTTTGGAAATTTGCTTTTATCTCCCTTTTGGGGAAATGTTAGTGATAGAGTTGGAAGAATACCTATAATTAGAATATGTATAGCTGGCTATGCTGTAGGTCAATTGGGATTTTCTATTTTTAGTATACCACAGATTATTCTTCTTTGCAGATTTTTAAGTGGCCTTTTTTCAGGAGGATTTCAAGTAATTGCACTGGCCTATATTGCTGATGTAACTCTTAAAGATAATAAAGCAAAAGTTTTCTCCACTTACGCTGCTATTGCAACTATAGCAAGATCTTTTGGATTTTTTGTTGGTGGTCTCATAGGCACTTTAAATATTTATTATGTCTTTGCACTGCAAATAATTTTATTATTTACAGAGGCTATTTTTTTTAAAAAACTATTACCTGAAAGTTTGAAAGAAGAAAATAAAAATAAACAAAAATTAAATATTTTAGAAAGCTTTAAAATTTTTAATTTAAAAAAGGGAAAAAGCATTTTAACTTTTCCAATTATAATATTTTTTATAGGAGTTATGTTTAGTGAATTTTCAAGAGTTGGATTTAATAATAGTTTTAACTTCCATATAAAAGCTGGATTAAATTTGCCTCCCTCTTATAATGGAACAATTATGGGAATCATTGGAATATTAAGTCTTCTAGTTAACTTAATAATTAATCCATACCTTATTAAAAAATTCAATTTAAGAAAAACTTTGCCAATTCTTTTAATTGCTAATTCTTTAATTGGATTTTCCCTTATAATATTTAACAAAAATATTTCTTTATTTTTTCTAATAAGTATTTTATTTTATATGTGTAATGCTATTTATATTCCTATTCAGCAATCCTTATATACAGAGGGTTATTATAAAAATTATGGGCTTCTTTCAGGATATTTTAATGCCTCTAAAGCTATTGGAATGATTCTTGGGGGACTTATATCTGCATTTGCATATGGCTATTTTACGATGTTACCTTTCATTTTAGTTAGTTTCTCATTTTTAATTGCTGGAATTTTATACAGTATCAATAGAAAACAATTTAGTCAAAATCTTTAATTTATAAAAAAGCACCTTTAAATAACTTTAAAGGTGCTTTTCTTATATTTTTTTACTTGGAGTCTCAACTATAATTGCTTTAAATATATTATATGTTACAAAACCAAGAGGAGCTCCCTTTGGTTTATTTAAATTCTTTTTCTCTGTATAATCAACTGTTACCTTTTCTCCAACTGAAGCCTTTGAATAATGTGCCGCAATTTGTGCTATTTTCACAATAAATTCTTGAGAATCTTCAAAATCTTCTTTTCTCACAATTATGTGAGAACCTGGTATATCTTTTATATGAAACCACATATCATTTTTATTAGCAAACTTAAAGGTCAAATAATCATTTTCTTTATTATTTCTACCAAAATAAATAATTTTATCTTCTAATTCAACTGTTCCATATGTTGGTTCTTTAGCTTTTTTTTGTTTTTTTATTTTTCTTTTAACTTTAGATGTTATTATTTTTTCATCTATTAATTCTGTTTCTATATTTTTTAATTGTTCAGTTGTTTCGCTTGTATTTATAAAGAATAAAACACTTTCTAAGTATAACTTCTTATTTTTATATTCAATAATTCTTTCATTGGAAATTTCTAATCCTTTTTTTAATTTAGAATATTTTTTATAAATTTTATTAAGATTACTTTGAGGGCTTAAAAGTGGATCAATTTCTATTTCTATTTCTTTTTCATTATAAAAATCATAAGCTTTTACACTTTTGTCTCCCTTTTTCACAGAGTAAATAACTGATGCAAAAATATCTCCTAAAGTTTTATAATCTTTATAATTAGCCATAATTATCATATCTTTTTCAATATTTTTAATTACTTTTTTTGATTTTTTTATTTCTTTTTCAACTTTAGAGAGTAACCTATTTCTTAAGACTACAAGGGATGAAGCTAATAACTTTGAGCTTACATATTCTGTAATCATTTCATTAAAAGTTTCATAATCTTTTATTTCATCATATTCTTTAGGTTGTATTTCTAGAACTGTTCCTAACAATGGAGTGTCATCTTTAAAATATATCCTAGATCTAATAGGTGCTTTTAAAATATTTTCTAAATCTTCATAGGATTTTAGAATTTCTACTGTTTTTTTCCCTATTCCATCTATCTTTTGTAAAAGAGTATTTTCAGTTAAATACTTATTAAATTTTTCCCTATTAATTAATTTAGGGTTCTCTTTTTGAGATACTATTGGTTGCTCGTACTTAGCTCCTTTAAATAAAAATCTCAAAGCATTTTCTTCTATGGTAAACCTCTTTAATAATCCTATAATTTCCTCGTTTTCATCTGTTAAAATTATATTTGAACGTTTCCCCATTATTTCAAAATATAAATAATTTTTTTCATTTTCTCCTAAAGCATTAACCTTTAAAAAAGTAAATTTAAGTATTCTATCATAACCTAATTGTTCTATTTTTTTCAAAGATGAATTAACTATATATTTTCTTAAAATCATTAAAAAATTCGAGTTTTCCTCTATAATTCTTTCTTCTTTTTTATCTATTATATAACATATTGGAAAAGATGGACTACACGAAAAATTTAATTTCTTTTTCCCAAAATGTAAATTTAAAGATAGAGCTGAATTTTGAAAAATTTTCCCTACCTTTTTATTTAATACTTCCTCTTCCAATTCAGGAACAATTTTAGAAAGAGAAATTCCATCTAAATATAGCATTAATTTTCCTTTCTAACTACAATTATATTTTTAGCATCTAACACATTTAATTCTAAAAGTTTCCCGTCTTCTTTTTTTAGAGTTATTTTTTCATTTTCTTTTATATTTTCTATAATTAAATCATTACATGAATTTATTCCATTTCCCATAAAATAATCTTGTACTATTGGAGTTCCTTTTATTTCAATTACAGATACCTTTGACCCAATTGGAAAATCAATGATTGAACTAGGTTTTAAAAATTTTGACTTATTTTTTAAATTTTCTAATATTTTTTCAAAAGTTTCTAAAAATACATTTAAATCTTTTTCATTTATATTTTCTGTAATAGTTGTCATTATTTTCTTATGATAGTTATTATGGTATTCTAGTGCTTTTCTTCCCTTAGGAGTCAGTGATACATACACTTTCCTTCTATCTACATCAGATCTAACTCTCATTGCAAAACCCTTTTCTTCTAACTTTGTAATTGCAACTGTAGCTGTCCCCATTGTTATTCCTAGTCTTTCAGATAAAGTATTCATTGTTATTGAATCTTCACCCATAGCCTCTATTATATGTAATTCTGTGTGGCTTAAACATTTTATTCCATTTTTTAAAGCTAAATCTTCAGACTCATAAAATAATTTATAAAATTTTTCAAATATTTCATTTACTTCTTTTATATAAGACATACTATTCCTCCTTTTTAAGATTAGAGATTCTTTCGCTATAATCTCCTTTAAAAACATAAGAACCTGCAACAAAAATATTGGCTCCAGCTTCTTTACATTTTATTATTGTTTTATCTGTAATTCCACCATCAACTTCTATATCTATATCTTTATCCATTTTTCTAATTTCTTTTATTTTTTCAACTGAACTTTCTATAAAAGTTTGTCCTCCAAATCCAGGGTTAACACTCATTACTAAAACTAAATCTAAATCATTTATTAAATATTTTAATGCATCTGGAGATGTTCCTGGATTTAAAGAAATCCCTGCTTTAACTCCATATGATTTTATTTGTTGAATAACCCTATGTAAATGATTTGTTGATTCTGCATGTACAACAATTATATCTGCACCTGCTTTTACAAAATCTTCTATATATCTTTCAGGATTCATTATCATTAAATGAACATCAAAAGGAAGTTTTGTCTTTTCTCTAACAGATTTTATTACTGGAGCTCCAAAAGTTATATTAGGAACAAAGGCTCCATCCATAACATCTATGTGAACCCAGTCTGCACCTGCCTTATCTATGCTTATAATCTCTTCTCCTAATTTGCTAAAATCTGCTGATAGTATTGAAGGAGCTATTTTAATATTTTTCATGATTTTTCCACCTTTCATCTTTTAATTTTTCATATACTTGTTTATAAAAATTATATCTTGTTTCAGATATTTCTCCACTTTTTACCTTTTCTTTTATTACACAATCTGGTTCATTAATATGTCTACAATCTAAGTATTTACAACGATTTCCATCTTCAATTGAAAATTCTGAAAACAATGATATTAATTCATTATAGTCTTTTATTGGTGGTAATTCTATTGATGAAAAACCTGGTGTATCAATTACATAACCTCCACAAATAGATGGCAATAATTTAGAATCCCTTGTTGTATGCTTCCCTGCTTTTAATCTTTTACTTGTTTCTCCAACTACTAATTCCTTAGAATCTTGTAGAAAATTAAGAATACTTGATTTTCCAACTCCACTAGGTCCTCCAAAGGCTACTGTCTTATTTTTCATAATCTTTTCAAGATTCTCTATACCTATTTTATCATATGTTGAAATTAAAAAAACAGGTATATTTATATTTTCTAAATATTTTAATTTTTCCTTTAACTCATTTTTTTCATCTTCTGATATTAAGTCTATTTTATTTATTACAATAATTGGAGCAACTTTATAATAAAAACTATTTAATAACAAAATATTTAACCTTCCAAAATCCATAGCTGGATCCTTTGTTGCAAACTGTATAACTAAAAAATCTACATTTGAAACTAAAGGTCTGTTTATAATATTTTTTCTTTCATATATTTTTATTATATTTCCTTCTTCAGATATTTCTACAAAATCTCCCACAACACAATTATCTTTTTTATCCTTTCTTTTAAGAATTCCCCTAAGTTTACACTCATAAGTTTTATCTTCTGTTTTAACATAGTAAAAACCTTGAACTTTATTGATTATTCTTCCTTTTATATATACCAACTCCTTATTTGGAAATCACCAAATTTATACTAGAACCTGATGAAATTTTACTTTTAGTTTCTAAATTTGTCTCAACGACAATTCCTGATTCAAGACCTTTAACTTCTATCGTTTCTACTTCTCCTATAAATATGGATTTCTTTTTTAATATTTCTTTAGCTTCTTCCAATGGAAAACCAATAATATCTGGAATTTCAACCATCTTATTTGAGGTTCTATTACTTGTTAATATTGATATACCCTCTTGGGAATTTACAATGTCACCTGCTCTAGGATTAGTTGCTATTACTGAATTGTAAGCAAGGGGATAATCTGTTCTTGCTACATTTTTTATTTTTATTCCTCTTTCTTCTAATATTCTTTTTACCTGAAATAATTGTTGTCCAGAAAAGTCAGGAACTTCATAATAATTTTCCCCAAGACTAATCCATATTTTAATAACTCTTCCTTTTTTTATAATATGACCAGCTTCTGGTTTTTGCATAAATATTTGTCCTACTGGCAATTTAGAAAAGTCCTTCCCTAATACCTCTACTTGTAACACTCCCTTTGGGATTGTATCCTTTACTTCTTCTAGTGTCATTCCTTTAAAATCTGGATTAACATAAAAATTCTTGTTGAAATATTTATCTAAAAATATATTCATAGTAAAAAATAATGTTAGCAATACTAGTACACAGGAAAATCCTATTTGTAATTTTTTTTTCATTTTTCCTCCTGATTAGTACAAAAATTCTTTAATTGTACCTAGTAAAATGTTATCATATAAATCTTAAAATATCAATATTTAACTTGCTAAAACATACCTTAAATGATAAAATAAAATGTATAATTTATGATTAATTTTGTAAAGTTTAAATATATTCAGGAGGAAATTATGGAAGGTAGTATAGAGATTTTAATCCCTAAAGAAAAAGTAGAATCACGTATTAAGGAATTAGGAAGTATAATTGCTGAGGATTATAAAGATAAAGATTTAGTTTGTGTGGGTCTTTTAAAAGGTTCTGTTATGTTTATGGCTGAACTTACAAAAAATATGAATATTGATTTAGCAATGGATTTTATGAAAGTTTCTAGTTACGGCGGAGGAATGGATTCTACAGGAGTTGTTAAAATACTAAAAGATGTTGATGAAGATTTAACTGGAAAAGATGTTCTTATTATAGAAGATATCATTGATACAGGTCTTACTATTGCTAATGTCAAAGATTTCTTAGTAAAAAAAATGCCTAATTCTATAAAAGTTTGTTCTCTTTTAGATAAACCTAGCAGAAGAAAAGTAGATGTTAAGGGAGAATATATTGGTTTTGAAATTCCAGATGAATTCGTCGTTGGATATGGATTAGATTTAGATGAAAAATATAGAAACTTACCTTTCGTTGGAAAATTTATTCAAAAAAAATAGGAGAAATAATGTCATTTAAACATAAAAAAAAATATGGTCAAAATTTTTTAACTGATCAAAATAATATATTAGATAAAATAATAGAAGTTTCAAATCCTTGTGAAAATGAAGAGATTTTAGAAATAGGACCTGGAGAAGGGGCTTTAACTGAACTTTTATTAAAAAAATCTAAAAAAGTAAATTGTGTTGAAATTGACACTGATTTAGAAAAACTTCTTAAAGTAAAATTTGAAAATGAAAAGAAATTTAATTTGATTATGGGAGATATCTTAGAAGTAGATTTAAATGAATTTTTAGTTTCAAATACTAAAGTCATTGCTAATATTCCTTATTATATTACCTCTCCAATAGTTAATAAATTAATTTCTCATAGAGATAAAATCAGCGAAATTTATTTAATGGTTCAAAAGGAAGTTGGAGAAAGAATTTGTGCTATTTCTGGTAAGGAAAGAAGTATCCTTACATTAGCTGTTGAATTTTTTGGAAAAGGAGAATATTTATTCACTATTCCAAAGGAATCTTTCACACCAATTCCAAAAGTTGATTCAGGATTTATTTCTATAAAATTACATAGAGATAAAAAATATGAAAACAAAATTTCAGAAGAATTATTTTTTAAATATGTAAAAGCATCTTTTTCAAACAAGAGAAAAAATATTGTAAATAATTTATCAACTCTACATTTTTCTAAAGATTTTATAAAAGAAAAATTAGAAATTTTGGGAATATCTCCAAATGAAAGAGCTGAAAATATAACTATTGATAAATTTATAGAATTAGCTAACTTATTTGAAAATAAATAAATGAAAAAATAAGGCTGAATATTAAAATTTATTCAGCCTTATTTTATAATTAGGAGTGTTTATATGAAAAGTTATGAATTTTTTATTCAAACTAGAAAAGAAGATATTGATTTTATTAATAAAATCATGGAAGCTTATGAAGGTATTGGAGTTGTAAGAACTAATGATCCTAAAAAAGGATTGATTACAATAATTACCACTACAGATTTTAAAGACATTGCAAAGAAGATAATCCTTGATTTAGGAGAAAACTATGTTGAAATTGAAATTCTTAGCGAGGGTTTGTGGAATGGTAACTTATAATAAAAATGGAGGTTATAAATGGAACGATTAGAAAATTTACTGAAATATATTTTAAGTGGTCTTGTTGAACATGAAGAATTAATAAGAATCTCTTATGAACTTATAGACGACACTGTTATTTTCAAAGTTAATGTTGCTAAGGGAGAAATGGGAAGAGTAATTGGTAAAAATGGTCTTACTGCTAATGCTATCAGAGGAGTTATGCAAGCTGCAGGTGTTAAAGATAAATTAAATGTTAATGTGGAATTTTTAGATTAGGAGAAAAAATGAATTTAGTTACTATTGGAAAAATATCTGGAACTCACCATTTAAAAGGTGTTGTAAAATCAAATCTTAATATAAGTGATCCAAATGTGCTTATTAATGAGAAAGTCTTAATTATAAAGGCTACTGGAGAAAAAATTATACTTACAGTCACTAAAGTATCTAGACTTGTGGGAGAAAAATATACAATTGAATTTTCAGAAATTAAAAATAAAACAGAAGCTAATATCTTACATAACGGAATAATAAAAGTAAATAGAAATATTTTAGGATTAGCTGAAGGAGAATATCTGTTACAAGATCTTCTTGAAATGAAAGTTTTTTTAGAAGATGACACTTTCATTGGAACTGTAACAGAGGTTTTTGATACTGCTGCTCATGATATTATTGTAGTTACTGATGATGATTATGAAGCTATGATTCCTAAAATAGAACCTTTTATTAAAGATATTAATTTTTCTGAAAATAAAATAGTTGTGGATCTTTGGGAAGGTATGAGAGAATTAAAAATAAAAAAATAATTTAAATATAAAGGGGTATAATTTGAAAATAAATATTTTAACTTTATTTCCTGAGCTTTTTCATGCTTTTAAAAATCAAAGCATCATTGGAAGAGCTGTAAAAAATAATTTAATAGAAATTAATGTAATAAATATCAGAGATTTTTGTTTTGATAAACATAAACAAGCTGATGATATTCCATTTGGTGGAGAAGGAGGAATGGTTATGAAACCTGAACCTCTTTTTCGTGCATTGGACCAATGCCAAGGGAAAGTTATTTATACATCTCCTCAAGGGAAAACTTTTGATCAACAACTTGCAATTAATTTAAAAAAAGAAGATGAAATAACTATTATTGCTGGTCATTATGAAGGAATTGATGAAAGAGTTGTCAATGAAAAAGTTGATTTGGAAATTTCCATTGGAGATTATGTTTTAACTGGCGGGGAAATACCAGCTATGGTTATAATTGATACTATATCTAGACTTATTCCTGGGGTTATTAAAAAAGCTTCCTATGAAAATGATTCATTTTTTAATGGTCTATTAGATTATCCTCAATACACAAGACCTGCAGAATATAAAGGATTAAAAGTCCCAGACGTATTAATTTCAGGAAATCATAGGAAAATTAAAGAATGGAGAATCAAAGAAAGTTTAAAAAGGACTTATCTTAGAAGACCTGATTTATTAAAAAATAAAGTTTTAAACGACTTAGAAAAAAAATTATTAAAAGAAATAATTTTAGAATTAGATAATAACTAAAAAAGGTGGAAAATCGATTATGAGAAATAAAATATACTTAGCTCTAGTACATTACCCAGTTTATAATAAAAATATGGAAACTGTATGTACTTCTGTTACAAATTTTGATATTCATGATATTTCTAGAACTTGTAGAACTTATAATATCAAAGAATATGATTTAATTGTTCCTGTTGAAGCACAAAAACAGCTTACTCAAAGAATTATTGGCTACTGGCAAGATGGATCTGGTGGAGAATACAATAGGGATAGAGAGTCCGCTTTTAAACATACAAAAGTAAAAGACTCTTTAGAAGAAGCTATTTTAGATATTGAAAAAAATGAAGGTGAAAAACCTGTTATCATAACAACTTCAGCACATATTTATCCTAATTCCATTAGCTATTCTGGACTTTCTGATAAAATATTTAATGATGACAAACCTTACCTATTTTTATTTGGAACTGGTTGGGGACTTATAAAAGAAGTTATGAACATGTCTGATTACATTTTAGAACCTATAAGAGGAACTACTAAATATAATCATCTTTCTGTTAGAGCTGCTGTATCTATTATCCTAGATAGAGTTCTTGGAGAAAAATAATATTACCATTGGGAGATTAGTATGAATAAAAAAATTAAAATTACTCCTAAAGAAGATTTTTTTCATTATTTAGGAGCTAAGAATATCTTTGTTAAATTAATTTTATTCTTTAATAAAACTAAAACTTTAAAAATAAAATGTTCAATAAAGAACCCTTCTTTTATTTCTGAAACTGACTTAATCTCCAAAGAATTAAGAAAAACATTTGGTTCTTCTATTTCAGTAGAGTTTGAAATTACTTATAAAGATAATGAAATATCAAAGGAAACACTTATTGATATTATTGATAAGGCTATTTATAAATTAAAAGAAAATAATGCCACATCTAAATCTTTTCTTTTTCTCTATAGAATTAATATTGAGCAAAATAAAATTATGATTGAACTTAAAAATAAAATTGCTATTGAAAATTTATACGATTCAAAAATAAATATTAAATTAGAAAGAATTCTTACTGAATTTGGAATAAATAATTTTAATGTTTTTTTTATTCCTGGAGATTTTTCAAAGGAAATAGATAAATTGGAAAAAGAAAAGGAAAATGTAATTTTTACTTTAAGTGCAAAAATTGATAAGGAAATAGCTGAAATTAAAGCTAATCCACAGTTAACAAAAGAAAATAATTCAAGTGAAACTTGGACAAATAAAGCTGTTAAAAGAAATTCTAGAAAAATAAAGGGGACACCTATTTCAATTGGTGAATTTAAAGATATTTATGAGGGTGAATCTTGTATTATTCAAGGAGAAGTTTTTAGTGTTGAATCTAGGGAATTAAAAAATGGAACTATTTTAAAAACATTTAGAATAACTGATAATTCTAATTCTTTAACTATAAAAAAATTCCAAAAAAACAATGTTAATGAAGATATTGAGGTTGAAAACTTTATTAAAGCAAGTGGTAGAAAACAACTAGATAAATTTTCTGATAACGAAGAGGTTTTAATCGCTTCGTCTATTAATAAATTAGATATAACTAAAGAAACCAAAGTTGATACTTCTGAAGAAAAAATGGTTGAGTTACACACTCATAGTAAAATGAGTGAAATGGTAGGAGTAACTGAAATAACTGACTTAATAAATACTGCTAAATCCTTTGGACATAAAAGTATGGCTATTACTGACTATTCTGTTGTTCATACTTTTCCTGTAGCCTTTAATCAAACTAAAAAAGATAAGGATTTTAAAGCTATTTTAGGATGCGAAATGTACATGATTGATGATGAAAAACCTATGGTTTTAAATCCAAAAGATATACCTATTGAAGAAGAAACCTTTGTTGTTTTTGACTTGGAAACTACAGGTCTTAACTCCCATGATAATGAAATTATTGAAATTGGAGCTATAAAACTAAAAGGTACTAGGATTATTGATAAATTCTCTGAATTTGTTAAACCTAAAAATAAAATTCCTGAAAAAATTCAAAAATTAACTAGTATTTCAGATACTATGGTAGCTGACGCTTTAGGAATAGAAGAGGTCTTACCTAAATTTATTGAATTTTCTAAAGATGCTACTTTAGTGGCTCACAATGCCAAATTTGATATGAGTTTCATTAGAAGAGATTGCAAGAAAATATTAAATATTGATTTTGATCCAACTGTTATAGATACTCTTCAAATGGCTAGAGATGTTATGCCACATTTAAAAAGTTTTGGATTAGGCCCTCTTACTAAAAAATTAGGAGTTGCACTTGAAAGTCATCATAGAGCTGTTGATGATTCCCAAGCAACAGCAGGAATGTTTGTAATATTTTTAAATAAATATTTTGATAAAGAAATTACAAATCTAAAGGATATTACTGGAGCTTTTCCACTTAATGTGGAAAAACAAGATACTATTAATATTATTGCCCTTGTTCAAAATCAAGAGGGTTTGAAAAATTTATATAAATTAGTCTCATTAGCACATAAAGATCATTTTGGTAGTAAAAAAGCTAGAATCTTAAAAAGTGAGGTTCAAGCCCTTAGAAAAGGTCTTTTAATAGGTGGAAGTACAACTGTCCACTATAGAAATACCAACGATATTTCTTCAAATTATTTAGATTATAATTTCAAAGGTGTTGAAGAGTCTATTGAATTTTATGATTATATTGAGCTTTTATCTAGAGAAAATTTCAATGAACTTATAGAAGAAGATGGTACCAATAGAATTACTGATTATAAAGCCATTGAAAATATGAACTCTTATATCTACAATATATGTCAAAAACATAATAAATTAGTCACTGCTAGTTCAAATGTCCATTACTTAGAAAGAGATGAAGCTAATATAAGAAGCATCTTACTTTATGGTAGTGGAACAGCCTTCAATAAAAGACAATATTTAATTGATAATGGATTTTACTTTAAAACAACAAATGAACTCCTTGATGAATTTTCTTATTTAGGTGAAGATATTGCTAAAGAAATTGTAATTAAAAATACTAATGCTATTGCTGATAAAATTGAAAAAGTTCAACCTATTCCAGATGGATTTTATCCACCTGAGCTAGATAATTCTGAAAATATTGTTAGGGATATGACGTATGAAAAAGCTTATCGTATTTATGGAAACCCACTTCCTGAAATAATAAAACAAAGATTAGAAAGAGAACTTAATTCAATTATAAATCATGGATTTTCTGTTCTTTATTTATCTGCTCAAAAGCTTGTAAAAAAATCTCTAGATAATGGATACCTTGTTGGATCTAGAGGATCTGTAGGTTCTTCTCTTGTTGCTTTTATGATGGGAATCACCGAAGTTAATGCACTGTATCCCCATTATATTTGTGAAAATCAAGAATGTAAATATTCTGAATTTACTGACAAAGAAGGTGCTGGTGTAGATTTACCAGAAAAAAATTGTCCTAAATGTGGAAAACTTTTAAAAAGAGACGGACATGCTATTCCATTTGAAGTTTTTATGGGGTTTGATGGGGATAAAGTCCCAGATATTGATCTTAATTTTTCTGGAGAATATCAATCTGAAATTCATAGGTATTGTGAAGAAATGTTTGGAAAATCTAATGTATTTAAAGCTGGAACAATTTCAACTTTAGCAGAAAAAAATGCCATTGGATATGTAAAAAAATTCTTTGAAGATCATGAAATTTCTGGAAATAATGCTGAAATTTTTAGAAGAGCTTCTAAAGTTGAAGGTGCTAAAAAAACAACTGGACAACATCCTGGAGGAATGGTTATTGTTCCTAAAAATATGGAAGTTTATGATTTTTGCCCTATTCAACACCCTGCTAACGATATTAATAATGACTCTATAACTACTCACTTTGATTATCATGTTATGGATGAACAGCTTGTTAAATTAGATATACTTGGGCATGATGACCCTACAACTATTAAAATGCTGCAAGAATATACTGGAGTAGATATATATGATATTCCAATTGCTGATAGTGAAACTCTTCAATTATTTTCTGGAACTGACATATTAAATGTTTCTCCTGAAGATATTGGCTCAACTATTGGAACCTTTGGTGTTCCTGAATTTGGGACTCAATTTGTTAGACAAATGCTTGTTGATACTCGTCCTAAAACTTTTGCTGAACTAGTTAGAATATCTGGTCTTTCTCACGGTACTGACGTTTGGCTTAATAACGCTCAACAATTTATAAGAGAGGGGAAAGCAACTCTATCGGATGTTATTACAGTTAGAGATGATATTATGAACTATCTTATTGATAACGGTATTGAAAAATTAACTGCTTTTAAAATAATGGAATTTGTTAGAAAGGGAAAACCTTCTAAAGATCCTGAACAATGGCAAAAATACTCTAATATATTAAAAGAAAAAAATGTTAAAGATTGGTATATTGAGTCTTGCAAAAGAATAAAATATATGTTCCCAAAGGGTCATGCTGTTGCCTATGTTATGATGGCCATGAGAATTGCATATTTCAAAGTTCATTATCCTTTAGCTTTCTATGCAGCTTACTTAACTAGAAAAATTGATGATTTTGATTTTGAAATTATGGGAAATAGTGATTTAGCTAAGGCAAAGTTAGAAGAATTAAAACAAGAACCTAAGCTAGACGTTAAAAAGAAAACTCAATTTTCTATTTGTGAAATTGTTATAGAAATGTATGCTCGGGGATTTGAGTTTTTAAAAATTGATTTATATAAATCTGAAGGTTTTAAATTTACAATTGAAGATGGTAAAATAAGAGTTCCTCTTCTTGGAATTAATGGTCTTGGATCTAGTGTTATTGAAAATTTAATTAAAGAAAGAAATAGTGATAAATTTCTTTCTTACGAAGATTTAAAACGTCGAACTAAAATTTCTTCAACTACTTTAGATAAATTAAAGTCAATTAATGCTGTTGAAAATTTAAGTGATACTAATCAAATATGTCTTTTTTAGGAGGAATCTATTGTTTAAACATTTAGAAAAAAAATATTTAGGAGCTATATTAGTTTGTTTTGCTGCATCTTTATGGGGATTTGATTCAATTGTTTTAACTCCAAGATTATTCAAATTAAAGGTCCCTTTTGTAGTTTTTATGTTACATTCTATACCTTTTATTGTTATGACCTTATTTATTGGAAAACGGGAATTTAAGAATATCTCTTCTCTCCCTAAGCAAGACTTATTTTATTTTTTTCTTGTAGCTTTATTTGGAGGAACTTTGGGAACATTGGCGATAGTTAAAGCTTTGTTTTTAGTTAACTTTCAGCATTTAACTGTTGTTACTTTGTTACAAAAAGCACAACCTATTTTTGCAATTATTTTAGCTAGAATTATTCTTAAGGAAAAAATAAAAAATAATTTTCTATTTTTTGCTCTTTTAGCATTAATTGGAGGATATATAATGACATTTGAATTTTCTTTGCCCCATTCTTATAATGGAGATAACATAGCTTTAGCAGGAATATATGCTTTATTTGCTGCTTTTGCATTTGGAAGTTCAACTGTTTTTGGAAAGAAAATTCTTACTAATTCATCATTTATAACTGCTCTTTATACAAGATTTTGTTTTACTTCTATTATTACTTTTTTAATTGTTCTTTACAATAAACAATTAAATTTAATTTTCGATGTAACTAGCTTTCAGTGGTTTATTTTTATTATTATAGCTCTTACTTCTGGTAGTATGGCAATTATGATTTATTATAAAGGACTTCAATATATTAATGCCAGTGTTGCAACTATCTGCGAACTAGCTTTTCCTATTTCGTCAGTTTTATTTGATTATATTTTTAATAAAAATTTACTTACAGCTATTCAATCATTTGGGGCTATTATACTATTATTTTCAATTATAAAAATAAGCAAAAGTCAAAAATAAATATAACCAATAAAAGATGGGACAACTCATCTTTTATTGGTTTAAAAAAAGTTTGACATACAAAATATTGTGTGATACTATGTATTTGAGATTAGATTCTCTCTTTAGAACTCTGGTGATGTTTTGAAGATTTCCTACCCTAAACTTTAATAAATAAAAAAGAAAGAACTCCACAAAAGTGAGAAGTTCTTTCTTTTTTATTTTCATATTTTTATTTTTCGTCAAAATAACCTAATTCTTTTAAGAAAGGTTTTTTCTTTCTCCAATCACTTTTAACTTTTACCCAAAGTTCTAAATATATTGGTCTATCTAATAACTTTTCCATTTCTTTTCTTGCTTCTGTCCCTATTTCTTTTAGCATTTTACCGCCTTTTCCTATTATAATACCCTTTTGAGAATCTCTTTCAACATAAATATTCACGTTAAATTTATCTTTACCTTCATCTCTTTTTTCAACATTTATTATTTCTATTGCAACTGAATGAGGAATTTCATCTCTAGTTTTTACAAGTATTTTTTCTCTTACTATTTCTGTCATTATCCTATAAATTGGCATATCAGTATACATGTCTTCTGGATAATATTGAACATCTTCATCTAAAAACATTTCTAATCTATCTAACAATTGAGGAACACCAATTCCATATTCTCCTGCTATTTCAACAATACCATCAAATTTTCCTAATTTTTCTTTTACTTCTTCTCTTTTATTTTCTAGCTCTTCATCATTCAATTTATCAATTTTATTAATAACTAAAATTCTAGGAGTTTTTTTAGCTGATAAAACTCTTTCCATAACAAATTGATCCCCTGTACTTATTTCTTGAGTTCCATCTAGCATCATTAAAATAGCATCAACATCTTTAAGTATTCTAATTGCACTATTTGTCATGTATTCTCCTAATAAATGTTTCGGTTTATGTATCCCAGGAGTATCTATAAATATATACTGATTCCCCTTTACATTTACTATTCCTTTTATATTTTCTCTTGTTGTTCCTGCTTTATTTGAAACTATTGCTACTTTTTCATCAACTAATTTATTTATAAGGGTTGATTTCCCTACGTTAGGTCTTCCTACAACCGCAATAAATCCTGCTTTCATTAATTTTCATCTCCTATTCCTATTTTTAAATACTCTTTTCTTATTTCGTCTAATCTATTTTCCTTTATTAAATTTAACATTTCTTTCTTTCTTTCAGAAATGCATTTATTTCTTATCATGCTAGGTAAAACTTCCCTTTCTAAATTAGCTTTTTTCCCATATCTTATAAATCTATCTTTAAAATTTTGATTTGTTATGTCATAAAAAATTTTATCCACATGAGAATCCAATTCTATTTCTAATTTTTCTACATATTCCTTTAACTCATGGGAAAGATCTATGGATATTTCTATAATGATATACTCATTCCCTCTATTAATTATAAAACTTTTATAATTATTTTTCTTTAATCTTATAGCTTCTAAATTTAAGACTTCAGAGATTTTTAATCCTGTTTCTGATAAAAGTTTAATAATCAAGCTATCTCTTTTTTCTTTTCTACTTTCTCCACAAACATCTAATATTGCCTTAATCTCATATCCTTTTATTTTTTTTCCAATTTTGATATGTTTTCTAGTTGTACTGATTTTTTCAATTGGGGAATTTCCTATATAATCTTTTTTTACAAAATACTTGTACATTGATTTTAATGATGTTATTTTTCTAATTATTGAATTTTCAGCATACTTTGATTTTAAATGTTTCAAATAAATCATTATATCTTCTTCTGTTACTTCTAAAAAATCTTTTCCATTTAAATATTCCTCAAAATCTAGTATATCCTTTTTATAAAATTCTATACTTATTTTAGATACAATTTCTTCATTTTCTAATTTATAAAAAAATTCATTACTTAAGTTCATCTTAACTCCTATTTATAAAGTAATTCCTTTGCATGCTCTGATACTGCCTCAGTTATATTTTCTCCTGCTAGCATTCTTGAAATCTCTAACACTCTTTCTTCTTCTGCTAATTTTCTTACAACTGCCACAGTTTTTTCATTGTATATTTTTTTCTCTATATAAAATTGTTCCCTTGCTTTTGAAGCTATTACTGGAGAATGGGTTATACATAAAACTTGGACATTTTCACCTATTTGCTCTAATTTTTCAGCTATTTTTCTAACTGTTTCTCCTCCTACTCCTGTATCAATTTCATCAAATATTAAAATAGGAATATTATCCACCCTTGAAAAAATAACTTTTAAAGCTAACATTATTCTACTTACTTCTCCCCCTGAAGCTATTTTTTGGAGAGGTTTTAATTCTTGTCCAATATTTGTTGAAATAAATATCTCAACACTGTCTGAACCATTTTTAGACATTACTTCTTTAGGTTCTAATTTTATTTTTACATTTACATTTTTCATATTTAAAAATTCCAGCTCTTTTATTAATTCTTTTTCTATTATTTTTATATATTTTTCTCTAAGTTCTCTAAGATGTTTTGCATAAACCCAATATTTTTCTTTATACTCACATCTTTTGTTTATTAAATTAGAAACTTTAAATTCATTTTCATCTAACTTATTTAATTTTTTTTCAATATCATTTTTAAAATTTAAAACATCTTCAACTGTTTTTCCATATTTATCCTTTAATCTCTTTAGTAAATCCAATCTTTCAATTACTTCTGAAAGCCTAGATTCATCAATATCTATTTCGCTATTTAGATTTTCTATAGAACTAACGCAATCATCTAATTCATAATAAATTCTCTCTATTTGTTCGTAAATATCTTCAAATTCTTTTCCATAGCTAGATATTATTTCTAGATTTTTTTTACAAGTATGTATTATACTTAGAGCATTTATTTCTTCATTTTTTAATCCCAATTCTGAGTTCATTAATTTTTCTTTAATCTTTCCAGCATTAAAAAGCCTTTTATACTCCACTTGAAGTTCTTCATCTTCTCCTAAAGTCAGCTCTGCATTATTTATCTCTTGTAATTGAAATTCATAAAATTCTTTTCTTTCAGCTAAATCTTTTTTACTATCTTCAATATATTTAATTTTTTTATTAACCTCATTATATAAACTAAAATTATTTTCTAATTCTTTCCTAATTTTAATTGCTTCCTCTTCTGAAAATTTATCTATTAATTTAATATGATTTTCTTTATTTAAAAGCATTTGATGTGAGTGTTGACCCACTATATCAACTAGTGTTCTCATAATTTCTTTTAAAGATCCTAAAGAAATTCTAACTCCATTTACAAAAACCTTTGTTCTTCCTGTTTTTTCTATAATTCTTCTTATAATTATTTCTTGGTCTTCTACCTCTATTCCTAAATCTAACAGTTCTTTTTTTTGATTTTCATTAATACTAAAAATTCCTTGAGCAACTAAAGGTTTATCTTCAGTTCCCAATATATCCACTTTAGTTTTTTCTCCTAGTAATAGGTTTACACCACTTAATATAATTGATTTTCCTGCTCCTGTTTCACCTGTTAAAGCAATTAATCCCCTACCTATTTCAATATCTAATTTTTCTATTATAGCTAAATTTTCTATTAAAAGTTCTTTTAACATAAATTATCGCCCCACCTTAATTTTTCCTTTAAAACAGAATAATAATTTCTATTTTCATGAATAAATAAATTTAATGTTTTTTTTGAATACTCAATTTCAATTTTATCTTCCTCTTCTATTTGCCTAATCATTTCTCCATCTACAATTATAAAGCATCTATCGTATCCTTTAACATGCTCTACTCTAATTTTTCTTTTAGAATCTATTACAATTGGTCTACTACTTAGATTGTGAGGAGCTATAGGAGTTATTAAGATAGCTTCTAGATAATGGGACAGTATTGGTCCCCCTGCTGAAAGAGAGTAGGCTGTTGACCCTGTAGGAGTTGCTATTATCACTCCATCTCCTTTATATCTGTTAATTTTATCTATATCACAGAATAAATCTAAAGATGTTAATCTTTTTCCCATTCCACCATTTGAAAAAACAACTTCATTTAATGCATAAAATTTTTCTGAATTTATTTTTATTTCTAAAATCCCTCTTTTTTCAACTTTACAGTTCCCATTTAAAAAACTTTGGCAAGCACCAATAGCTTCTTCTAATTTTGTTTCTGTTAAAAATCCCAAACTTCCAGCATTTATTGCTATTGTTACTAAATCTTTTTTTATTATTTCCTTAGCAGCTCTAAGCAAAGTTCCATCTCCCCCTATAACTATTGCAAAGTCAGCCTCTAGGATTTTTTCTGAAGATAAAATCAAAACCTTATTTTTTTTTAAAAAATTTGTTATTTGTTTGTATGCTTCTATAGCTTTACTTTTATCCTTATTATAGAATATTATACATTTTTTTTTCATACTAACCCCTTATTTTAAAAAATTCATAGGATTTATAGGTTTTAAATTCATTCTAACTTCATAATATAAATTTGGCACTTTATTAATTGAATAACCTAATATACCTATTCCTTCACCTTGAACAACCTTTTGATTTTGGACTACTTTAGAAGATATTAGATTTCCATAGACACCTATAGTATTATAACCATAGTCAATCATTATTACTTTTCCTAATCCTTGAATTTTACCAGAATAAATTATCTTTCCTTTAAAGGACGCCCTTACAATATTTCCTAATTTCCCTCTCATTTCTATTCCATTGCTTGAAATAGATTTTGTTTTAGGATCGTTAAAGTTCATAATAACCTTTCCCTTTGTAAGAGGATATACTGCTCTTCCTAATTTAGAAACAGCTGTTGAATACTTAACTGTTCCAACATTTTTCATTCTAGAATTAATTATATTTTCTATTTCTTTTTCTATTCTTTTTTTCTGTTTCTCTAGTGTTGAAATTTTATTAATATGAGATTTCTTTTCTTGTTCTAATTTTTTTATTAATTTATTTTTTTGGTATTGTTTCTTTGAAATTTGATTTTTTTTTAAATTTAAAGAATTTTTTAATCTTGCGAGTTTAATTTTTTCCTTTTCTATGTTATGTTTAACTTCTTTTATATCATGAGTTACATCTTTTATTTTTGTCATTCTATTTAAATCATTATATAGTATTTTAGAAAATTGCCTTTTTAATATTCCTTCTTCTTCAAAGGATAATTTAGATTCTTTTCTTCTATTCCATGCTATTATCTTAGCATCAAATTCTGATTTTTTTCTTTGAAGTTCATTGGAAGAAAATTTTAGATTTCTTTCTCCATAATCAATGTTTTTCATAATTGATTTGATTTCTAATTCAATTTCATTTCTCTCTTTCAAAATTCCAGAAATTTCTTTTTTTATTTCTTTAATTTGCTCAGAAACTGTTTTTTTAGTGTTATCTATAACTTCAATTCTTTCATGCTTAACTTTAATTTCATTGTTTAACTTTTTTATTTTTTCTTTCATTTGATTAACATTTGAATTTCCAAATGATAATATTGAAACTAAAAAATAAAGTAATACTATTCTCATAAAATTTCACTCTTCTTCACTGGAAATTTCCAAACAATTATTATTAAAATAAGCACTAAAAAGCTTTGAATATAAAGAACTTGAAATAAACTTAAAATGTTAATATTATTATTTAAATTTAATATATACTGCCTTAAAATAAAATATAAGTTAAAATAAATTGCTGTTCCAACTAAAATCCCTAAAGTAAACTGTAATACATTTATATTTTTTGCTCTTATTTTTATTCTTGAACCGTTTTTACCATTTATTATCATTGCTAAATAATCACTTTGAATTTGTAAAGATACTATAAAATATAATGTTATTAATAAAAATAAGCTTCCTGTAATAAATATATTTTCCATTAATTTATAGATTTTTGATAAAGAATTTATTTCTTCTGAATAACTTCCATTGATAAAATATTCCTTTATTCTTTTATCTTCATCTAAAATATTTTGTATCTTTTCTAGAGAAGAATTATTATTAAAATATATTCTCATTGAGTCTGGAAGTGGATTTTCACCTCTAGGAATTACAATTCCTAAGTCACTCTCTAAATTTTTAAAAGCTATATAACTATCCATATAAATAACTTTTTTTATTTCTGGGATATTAAGTAAATATTTTTCAATATCTCCCTTTTCCTTTGTGGAAATATTATTTTGAAGTTCAGCTGAAACAAAATTAATATTCTTTAATTTATTTAACTGATAATTTGAGTTTAGTATTCCTGAAATAAAAAAATTAAAAAGAATAGAAACTAAAATAATGCTAAAAAAACTTTTTTTTATATCTGTATAAACCTTTGATTTTTTATGTACTTGTTCTAATTTTTTAAACATAATTTCTTCCTTCCATTCAATATTATTAAATAGAGGCAAAATAAAATTTGCCTCTATTTAATGTAATTACTTATAGATTTTCTTTTATTACAGAAACTAATTTTTTAGAAGTTAACTCATATTTTTCTAATAATTCTGCCCCTGTTCCACTTTGTCCAAATCTATCATAAATTCCAACTTTTTTTATTTTTGTTGGATGTACTTCTGATAAAAATTCTGAAACAGCTGAACCTAATCCACCAATGACAGAATGTTCCTCTGCAGTAACTATAAATTTAGTTTCTTTTGCTGCTTTTAATATTGTTTCACCATCTAAAGGTTTTATAGTTCCAGAGTTTATAACTCTTACTGAAATTCCTTCAGCTTTTAATACTTCTGCTGCTTCTAAAGCTTCAGCTACCATAAGACCTGTAGCTACTATTGTTACATCTGTTCCTTCTTTTATTGTGTTAGCTATTCCTATTTGAAAATCATAATTTTCATCAAATAAAACTGGAACCCCTAATCTTCCCATTCTTATATAAACAGGACCTTCATATTCTGCTGCTGCATACACCATTTTTTTTGTTTCAACTGCATCTGCTGGACATAGTACTACCATTCCAGGTATAACTCTCATTAAAGCAATATCTTCTATAGATTGATGTGACCCACCATCTTCTCCAACTGAAATTCCTGCATGAGTTGGTGCAATTTTAACATTTAATTTAGGATATGCTACTGTATTTCTAATTTGTTCAAAAGCTCTTCCTGCTTCAAACACTGCAAATGTTGATGCAAAAACAACTTTTCCACATGTTGCAAATCCTGCTGAAGTTCCTATTAAATCTGCTTCTGCAATTCCAACATTTATATGTCTTTCTGGGAAAGACTTTTTAAATATACTAGTTTTTGTTGACCCAGATAAATCTGCATCTAATACTACTACATCTTTATTTATTTTTCCTAATTCGGCTAAAGCTTCTCCATAAGCTTCTCTTGTCGCCTTTTTTACCATTGTTATCCCCCTTATTTGTTTAGTTCTTCTAAAGCTTGCACTTCTTGCTCTTTTGTAGGTGCTTTTCCATGGAATCCACATACGTTTTCCATAAATGAAACTCCCTTACCTTTAGTTGTTCTAGCAATTACAACAGTTGGTTTATTTTTAACTGTTTTAGCTTCATCTAAAGCACATATTATTTCATCAAAATCATGTCCATTTATTTCTATAACATGCCATCCAAAAGCTCTCCATTTATCAGTTAAAGGTTCTACTCCCATTACTTTGTCTACATTCCCATCAATTTGAAGATTATTACTATCTACAAAAGCACATATATTGTCAAGTTTGTAATGTGCTGCTGTCATTGCAGCTTCCCAAATTTGACCTTCTTGTTGTTCTCCGTCTCCCATAACAACATATACTCTATAATCATCTTTAAATATCTTTCCATTTAATGCCATTCCATTCGCAACAGAAAGACCTTGCCCCAATGACCCAGTTGAAATTTCAACTCCTGGAACTTTTTTCATATCTGGATGACCTTGTAATATAGAACCATATCGTCTCAATGTCATAAGGATTTCTTTATCAAAATAACCTTTTTCTGCAAGTACAGCGTATAATGCTGGAGCAGCGTGACCTTTAGATAATACAAATCTGTCTCTTCCCTCCATTTTTGGGTTTTTAGGATCAACATTCATTTCGTGGAAATATAATGTAGTTAAGATGTCAGTTGCTGACAATGACCCTCCTGGATGTCCAGAATTTGCTTTTGTGATCATTTTAATAATGTCTTGTCTTATTGCTTTTGCTTTTGTTGATAAAAGATTAATATCCTTCATTGTTTCTCCTTTCAATTTATATTTATAAAATATTATTTTATTTTATAACTTAACCTATTAATGAAATTAGAATCCTTTAATTTCGAATTTATATTTCTATAAATCTTTTTATTAAACTTTTCATATTTCAAATTACCAAAAAATAAAAATATCACCAAAAATAAAATAAGCGGCCTAAATAATTTAGCTTCTTTTTTTGTACTTTTCAATATATATATTAAAGATAATATTAATAAATAAACATATTCTTCTATTGAAGAACTTAATTTTATAACAATATAGATACATATCATTATAGAAATAAACATTAAAGTTTTAGATGTATTTTTCCTTAATTCTTTATCTATAATAGGTACATGTAGCAAAGCTCCCCTTGCCCATCCCCTTGGAAAAAAATCAAAAATCAAGTGAACTCCAACTGCACAGGAAAATCCTATGATAAACATTCTAAATAAATAGCTTCCTTCATTCTTATAAAGACTTAGAAAAAAAAATATAATTATAGGGCTGTGAGTTAGAATATTTCTATGTCTTAATTTAAGTTTAAAATCCCAATCTGGAAATTTTATTCCTATTAAAAAAGCACTAAATGAAATAATAATACCTGTCATTCCTATATTTTCTATGTTTCTCAGTATAATTTCCATGTATTTCCTCACTATTTAATCATATAAATATATTCTACTATATTTTCTAAAAAAAATCACTATTTTAATATACTTTTAATTAAAAAGTATATTAAAAAAATCTCCAGTAATTATTTACTAGAGATTTTAATCCTATAAAATCTTAGCTAAAACTCCATTTAAAAATTCATATGACTTAGCATCTCCATATTTCTTAGCTAATTCTATAATTTCATTAATAACTATTTCTTTTGGGGTTTTTTCAAACATTAATTCATAAACTGCTGATTTAAGAAGAGCTCTTTCAACAACTCCTATTCTATCATAACTCCAACCTTCCATTTTT